>Ga0074044_10000445_pt1 | contig 40732 bp, 36 predicted proteins | sample BogForMeECP23OM1_FD_94443 | JGI IMG/M metagenome (GOLD analysis project Ga0074044, IMG submission 94443) | Bog forest soil microbial communities from Calvert Island, British Columbia, Canada - Bog Forest MetaG ECP23OM1 | ecosystem: Environmental > Terrestrial > Soil > Wetlands ...
ACCATCCACGCCAAAACTCGCCGCAAGAGCGCCACGCTCCACGACACAATCACCAACCAAAACAAAAACTTAGCGATACGCGCTAAAAAGTCGAACATGTCCCTGAGCCGAGTGTATGCAAGGCGAAAAGGCAGGTCAAACGAAAACACGTACTTTCAACAGGTTGCGCGCCCTAAAAGCCTCTTCCCGGACGCCAATTCAGCCTAAAATTCATCGTAAATGTATTATTATCAGTATGTTGTAGGAAATTCAGCCCAAAAATCGCTTCTCGGGCCCCGTCCGCCCCCACACTCCGCGCGAGGTCGTCTTTTCCTCTACTTCCTTAACGTCCTCAATTTCCTCTACCTCAATACCTCTTTACTTCCTTACTTCGTTACCTCGATTTTCTCAATCCCCATATACGGCCGCAAAACCTCCGGCACCACAATCGACCCATCCGCTTGCTGATAATTCTCCACCACCGCGATCCACGTCCGCCCCACTGCCAGCCCCGACCCATTCAGCGTATGCACAAAATCGCTCTTCCCGCCGCCCTTTGGTTTAAATCGTATCCCCGCACGCCGCGCCTGGAACGCCTCGCAGTTCGAGCACGACGAAATCTCGCGAAACTCCGCGCTCGACGGCAGCCACACCTCGATGTCATACGTCTTCGCCGAGGCGAATCCCATATCCCCCGTGCACAGCAGCATCGTCCGGTAGTGCAACCCCAGCTTCTGCAGAATCGTCTCCGCATTCGCCAGCAACTTCTCGTGCTCCTCGTAACTCTTCTCCGGATGCGTAAACTTAAACAACTCCACCTTCTGAAACTGATGCTGCCGCAAAATCCCGCGCGTATCTTTTCCCGCCGCACCCGCCTCTGACCTAAAACACGCCGTCCACGCTGTCACGTTGATCGGCAGCTTCTCCTCCGCAATCGTCTCGTCGCGGTGCAAATTGTGCAGCTCCACCTCCGAAGTCGGCGTCAACCAAAAATCCGTCCCCTCCACGCGAAACAAATCCGCCGCAAATTTCGGCAACTGTCCGGCCCCCATCAACGAAGCCGTATTCACCAAAAAAGGCGGCAGAATCTCCGTATAACCATGCTCCCGCGTGTGCACATCCAAAAAGAAATTCGCCAAAGCCCGTTCCAACCGCGCTCCCCAACCTTTGTAAACCGCAAACCGCGCGCCAGTAATCTTCGTCGCCACCGCCAAATCCAAAATCCCCGCCCGCTCTCCCACTTCCCAGTGCGGCTTCGCCACAAAATCAAACTTCGGCGCGGCCCCCCACCTCCGCACCTCCACATTCTCTTCCGCGCTATGCCCCACCGGCACCGACCCATGCGGCACATTCGGAATCGTCAGCATCAACTCGCTCTGCGTAGCATTCAACTGCGCAATCCGCTCGTCGGCCTCCTTAATCCGCTCCGAAACCGCCTTCATCTCCCCAATCAACGCATCCGCGTTTTCTTTCGCCTTCTTCAATCGCGCAATCTCGTCGCTAGCCTTATTCCTCTGCGCCTTCAACCCCTCCGTCGCCGTTATCAACTCCCGGCGCTGCGCATCCAAAACGCGAAACGCGTCCAAATGCAACGGCGTCCCCCGCCTCTCCGCCATCGCCGCAAACACGTCCAAATGATCCCGAAAATAATTTAGATCATGCATCACATGAGTCTAACAAAGTCTTTTGCCTTTTCATCACCCCCAAAATTTCCTCCCCACGCTCTTGTAGGGGCACGGCATGCCGTGCCCGTCTTCTCTTGATTGCCTTCTCCTCTCTGCGCCCTCTGTGTCTCTGTGCACCTCCGTGTAAAATTCCTTCTTTTTGTCTTTATCTTTATCTCCCTACTTCCCCACCTCACTACTTCCTCCAACTTGACTCCTATACACCATCTGATCAACGATCCCGATTGATTAATGTGGCACAGACTTCAGTCTGTGCTCCTCCCCATGCACAACACTCTCCTTCACCCTGAGCGCAGCGAAGGGCCACACGTCGCCTTCAACGACGAAAAACACCACCTCCGCATCTACCAAGGCGACTGCCTCGACCTCCTCGCCCAAATCCCGCCGTCCTCCGTCGACCTCGTCTTCGCCGACCCGCCCTACTTCCTCTCCAACGGCGGCATCACCTGCCACGCCGGCAAAATGGTCTCCGTAAACAAAGGCGAATGGGACAAATCCCGCGGTCCCGATCTCAATCACGAGTTCAACCGAGCCTGGCTGGCTGCCTGCCAGCGCGTCCTTAAGCCCAACGGCTCCATCTGGGTCTCTGGCACCGCCCACGTTATCCATAGCGTCGGCTTCGCCATGTAGCAGCTCGGCTTCAAGCTTCTCAACGACATCTCCTGGGTAAAGCCCAACCCACCTCCCAATCTCTCCTGCCGCTATTTCACCCACGCCACCGAAACCATTATCTGGGCCGCCAAAAACAAAAAGTCCCACCACACTTTCAATTACAAGCTCATGAAAGAAACCAATCGCGGCAAACAAATGAAGTCCGTATGGGAAATCAGCGCCCGGGAACGCCGATCTCCAGATTGGCGTCTGCGCCATCAGGCGGGGCGCGCAATTCCCCCCAAACACCCCACCCAAAAACCCGTCGCCCTCCTGGAACGCATCCTCCTAGCCTCCACCAACGAAGGCGACACAGTCCTCGATCCCTTCCTAGGCGGCGGCACGACTCTCCTAACCGCATTCCGCCTGCGCCGCAGAGCGATCGGCTGCGAACTCTCCCTCGATTACATCAATCTCTCCATACGTCGCCTCTGTTCCAATCTGGTACAAGTCAATCTTTCTGTGGCGTCTGTGCAGTTTTCTGTTGATCCGCCACTCGATTCCGTGGATCGATCCAAATGCGTGCCATCTTCACTCCAACTCGTCCAACAAGAACTCCGCTTCCATTTCATCGGCCGTACCGACCGCCGCGTAATCTTCTCCACCGAAGCCGGCTCTCTAGACGAAGCCCGCCAAAAATTCCGCGCCTCCGGCCACCCCGACTCCGACGCCCTCTTCATCATCAAAACCGAAACTGAAATCTACTTAGCATGAAAAAGTAGGACTGCGGTGGGCAGAGTCAGCGGAACGCAACGCCGAATGACTTGCTATTCTCGTCGAGCTTCACGGCCGAGTTATACAGATTATCTAGCTCGCGGTAATTGCGAAAGAGCAGTCTCTCTCGAAATCTTCGAAACTTGTTCAACGCTATCAATCCATCAAATCTGGAACGTTCTTCTTCGCCTGGAGCGACGACAAACAGTTTCACGGAATAACGCTCCGGTAGTTCGACTAGCCTATCCATGCCGCTACGTACCCCGGTCGTGTGCTCGACCTCAAAGGCATATACGGGATAGACGCCATCATTATCCTCACTCAGCCAGATTGCATCGATCTGTCGAACACGAGCTAGGCTATTTTTTCCGCAAAACTCGGAACAATCAGTAATCGAAGAAAAATCCGATAGCGGCTTACCCTGGAACGACCTGGAAGTCCGGTCATTTGCCGGCGCAAATGTTTCATAGCCATACAGCTTTCCCAAGGTAAGCAACATTCCCTGCGCCGCACCGTGATCCACAACGTCTGTGGCGCGTAAGGTCTCCGGTTCGGGTGCGATTGCTGGCTGCTCAACGAGCCGATATCGGCCACTTCGAGCAGGAGGCAACGGTTCGAAAATCGCGTACTGCCTAACTACACGTCGAATGGTTTCCTTCCAAGTTGGATTCGTCCGGGTCTTGGGATTAGATCTTACGAGCTTGTTTATGTCGTCGAGATGGCCTTCACCACCCAGCTCCAAGAGAGCGTCCTTGACGACATCTTTCCAAGTAATTTCCTGAGGCGACGCGCTGCTCACGTTCGGCATGATAGCCAAAACCTTGAATCAAGAGAAGCGGGGTGTAGTACCCGGACACAGCGCGGCGTGCCCCAGCCTTCGGTTCAAAGGCTGAGGGTTTAAACGTTGCTCCGCCGAAGTCATTCAAATTCCTCCGGCCATTCCCGAGCGGCGTGAAGAACGGCAAGAATACGCACTTCCATCTTTTCTATCCGGTACGCGACCAAGAAGGGCGTTCCTGGGATGACCAGCTCGCGAGTCCCCGTCACACGTCCGTTGCGTCCCGCGAATGGGTGGCGCGCGAGTATGTCCACGGAATCCCAGATATGGTTTGCAACTTCGGTAGCCGCGGCCTCGTCATCAGCCGCGATGTATTCGTGCGCGGACGCCAGTTGTTGCGTGGCAGGTGTGCTCCACCAGATGAGCATTTGCTCGGGGCTACTTGGAGCGGCTCATCTTGCCGATCATTTTCTTCACGTCCGCGTGCGAGACCAGCTTTCCTTCCTTCGCCGCGCGCAGCCCCTTCTGGATTAGCTTGATGTGATGTTCATTGAGCCGCAGATAATTTTCCACCGCCTCGTTCAGCACGTGGCTGCGGTCGCGGTCCATGCTCTCGGCTAGCTCATCGAGCGACTCCACCTTATCCGCCGGAATCCGGAAACTGATTGTCTTTACTGAGCTCATAATTCGCCCCTCGTGATACGCCATAATACACTGTATCACAGTGTATTACAATGATCGCACGCTGGCTGCCTGAGTCCGGCTTTAAGGCTGCGGGTCTTGTCTCTTGCTACATCGTTCGCGGAACTTCGCTCATCAACTGGTGAGTGTTACCTTCGCTATCCTTGAATGCTGTCATCCACAAATCGTGCGTCGGCATCGGCGCAATCAGCCGCGGAGGGGCGACGATGTCCACGCCTCGCTCCACAAGCCGCTGGTATCCGGCCTGGATATCAGGCACGCGGAAATAGAAGATCGAGCTCGGATGATCGTATTCCGGTGACGATGCCGTGCCCAGCATCAGTCGCACTCCGCCGCAATCGAAAAACGCCATGCTGGGCACCGTAAACAGCAGCGGCAAGCCCAACACGTCGCGGTAAAACGCCGTCGCCCGCTCCACGTCCTTCACGATAATCGAAATCTGCCCGATGTTTTGAATCCCCAGACTCGCAGTCGCAGCGCTCATTTCTCTTTACCTCCGCGGGAAGATTAGTTAGCATAGCTAACTATCTTCCATGCCCCCTGTCAAGCACAAAAAGGCCAAGCACAAAAAAGCGCCCTCTCAAAAATCTCCTCCCATTGCCGCGACCGCCACTCCGCCAATCGCCGCCCCAGCTGATGCCTCGCCTTCTGGCGAAGCCGGCGCGCTTGTTCCGGCAGCGTCGGCTCCGGCTGCGGCCTTGACCCCGACAGAAATCGCCGATCAACTCCACTCTGCCGCCATTCACCTGCTGCGCCGGCTGCGCGCCCGCGACCGGGAAAGCGGCATCGGCCCTTCCCAGCTCTCCGCGCTTTCCGTCCTCGTCTTCGGCGGACCACGGTCGCTTGGCGAACTCGCTGACGCGGAACAGGTTCGCCCGCCCACGATGAGCCGCATCGTCGCCGGACTCCAACGCTCCGGCCTGGTGCGCCGCCACGCCACCGAAGACGGCCGCCGCGTCCGTCTGGAAGCCACGGCCAAAGGGGTCAGCCTGATGTGGGAGAGCCGCCAGCGCCGTGTCGAGTCGCTCGCCAATGCCGTGGGCGCGCTGCCCGAAAACGAAAGGCAGCAGATTCGCGAAGCTCTCCACTTGCTCCAACAAGTGATTCGAGATCTCTAGCTTCTTACCGCCGGCAAATCTCTGCTTTTCAGCAGGCCAGGGAGCCAAGCCGGTTGGAAAGTCGAGGAATTCGGAAAGATCGCAGTCAGGAAGATTGCGAATAGGAGGGCGACAACTTCGTGTACTCGACGCCATAGCGAAACACTAGGCCGCCAGAGAGTGTTTCGACCCGCTTGATTCGAGCAGGGACAAAAAGAGCGGTTTCGCCTGGCGAAAAAGGCGCAGCAATTTCAATCAGAGAATCCAATGGGTATTGCTGCAAGCTGTGGAAACACACGCCGCCTTTCGAGACGTTTTCACATTCGACGACTTCGTCCGCGTGTGCCGGGTGGCGCACGCACGCGCTGAAACTCACGCGAATGCGAACGTTGCGCCGCTTGTTCACGGGCCGCCCGTTGCGGTCCAGCTCTCGCGCGGGAGTGTCTTGGAGGTTGGCCACGGGATGCGCGCCTCTTGTGGCAGGAGAGGCAGCGGCAGACTCAGGCGCCTGCAGCAGAGCAGTGGCGCTGGCCACTGCGGGCGAAGTTTGAATATCGGACAGTGAAGCGAGTTCCGAAGTGGTTGATGCAGCGGAATACGATGACGGCGACGCAGCGGAGGCGCGTGTATATGACTCGTCAAGCACCGGTTCGAGCGACTCCACGAGCGAGGGGGCTGGCGCGTCTAAAGCGGACTTCGACGTCTTCCGTACGGGTATGAGCGGAAGCGGGTTGAGACCTGGTTTGGCTGGGCTCACGGGCGCCGCGGGAATGGCTTCGCCTTCTGCTTTTTTCCAGGGCGTTGACGTGCCGCACTCTGCGCAATAACGCAGTATGTTTCCGTTGACGGCGTAGACATCCTCTTCGATGTTGCCTTGTTGAATCTCTACACGCGCTTGGCACATGCTGCATTCGAGGGCAATCCGCTGGTTGGCTGATTCAAACGGATCGGGTGGAGGAAACTCCATGGGCCAGAAGTCGGGATCAGGGTCCACGAAGGTGACACCGTAAACGTAGCGGCCGGGTTCGCCTCCAATCTGGCCAACGAGGCGGATTTCGGCTTCTTTGGCTGAACTGGGAAGCCGGAGAGTTAGGCGTTCGTCTGGCGAAAATCGATAGCGTGTGACTACCCCGGCGCCGTGACGGCTGAGGACGACAGTAATCGTTTCTTCGGAAAACACTTTTCCGGTGGCGTCGGTTCCGAGCAGGACGATAGACAGCTCTTTTGCAATGCGTCCGCTGCGGCGTTTTCGTTGCATAGGTCAATGGGCAGCGCCCTCGTCCTGGAGAGAGTTCCAGTAAGTTTGTCGGCAGCTCTCGCTGGAGTTTGGTGGCCCTCCCTGGTTCTTATCAGGCTGCTCCTATTCCTTCGACTGATCATCTTTGCAGCCTTCTATGCAAGGGAGAAGCAGCGAATGGCTCGGAATAGGTACGTAGGTACTAAAAGGAGCCTCGCGAGGACAGCGGGAAGTACTGTGAAGATTGAACCGGTCGGGCTATCGACCTCCGTGAGAGTGGAGCGCAGAATCGTAACTGTAATCGGGAGTTAGTTTCGACTTCCGGAGCAGAAAGGTTTGGGCCTGATTGCTCCTGTATAACGTTCTGCTGCTCGCGAGCGCAGCCGAACGATCGGAAGAGCTTAACTGGCTTCAGGTTGCAAGACCCTCCATCCCCCACGCCCGAGCGGCCGGTCCCCCCACCGGCCGCTCATTTTTTGTGGCAGAGATTTCTGTGGGGCTCGAACTACAAGTCAAAAGTTCAAAGTTTAAAGTTGAAGTAAGACAGGGCCCCCTCCCAGGCTCTGCGCTCAAGAATCCGGCTGAGCGCTGGCGAACATTGCTTGTGGACGGGAGTTGGATATACGTTAGCGGTTTGTCCTGGAATCCAAAACGGAAATTCCGAGTAGACTCTCTTACTGCGACTGAAACAAGTCTTGGCCTAGTCAGATCAAACCTATCTTGTGTTTTGAAGGGGAGAGCCATGAGCACCAGCGTGATGAAAGCGTTGCGCTTTGCTGAATTTGGACCGCCGTCGGTGTTGCGAATCGAAGAACTCGCGATTCCGGAGCCAGGCGAGGGAGAAGCCCTTGTTCGCGTGAAGGCGGCAGGGATCAATCCCAGCGACATCGGGGACGTCGCGGGGCGTTTCAAGAAGACCACTCTGCCGCGAACCCCCGGGAGAGACTTTGCGGGCGTTGTCGTAAAAGGGAAGCAGCACGAAGGCGAAGAGGTCTGGGGCAGCGCTCCGAAGCTCGGTATCGTCCGTGACGGATCTCACGCGGAATACGTTGTTGTGCCGGTGGAAACGCTTGCGCTCAAACCAAAGTCGCTGAGCATGGGGCAAGCAGGGGCGATCGGGATTCCGTACATCACCGCGTGGGCATCCGTGGTGGATGCCGCTCAAATTCAACCTGGCGAAACGATTCTCATTGTTGGCGCCGCCGGGGCGGTGGGACAAGCTGCTACACAAATCGCGAATTGGAAGCAGGCGCGCGTTATTGGCGGGGACACTAAATCCGATCCGATTCCCGGCACCGCGTCGGTGGTCAACACCAAGACCGAAGATCTCCGCGAGAGGGTTATGGAACTGACGGCCGGAAAAGGAGTCGACGCCGTGTTCGACACCGTGGGTGGCGCAATGTTTGAGCCGGCCATGCGATCGCTAGGGTTGAGGGGGCGGCACGTGGTTATTTCAAGCAGGGGAGAGCCGCGTGTCAGTTTCAACCTCGTCGATTTCTATCACAATTTCTCGCGCCTGCTTGGAGTCGACAGTTATGGACTCACGGCGCGACAGGTAGGGGAGATCGCTGCCGAGATCGCTCGCGGTTTTGAAGCGGGGTTTTTGAAGCCACCGCCGATTGAGATCGTTCCGTTTGAGAAAGCCGTGGACGCGTATAGCCGGGTGGCTGGCGGACTGGCAAAAACGAAGCAGGTGCTGAGTTTCGAATAGGGCTCCGCAGATACGAGCTCGGGAAGCCCGGAATCGAGACGCTGCCCCCTCATTCGTGGATAGTCCACCACCTTCCGCTTCAGGCACCGTCGGGGTAACCTCCGCGGTGCAATACCATTGGGAAGTGGGGAAGCGTGGCGGGCTTGCGAACGGATGCGCGCCAGCCGTCGGGATGGGGCTCCAAACCGGAGAGGAGCCGTGACGGTCCGGCAGTGGGATCGCCGACGAGCCGCTCGAGCGCGGAGCGGACACCGCGGATATTATCCTCGCCGAACTGAGCCAGCCAACGCTCTTCGATGCTGGAGAGATGCCGGCGGTAGGCGTCTTGAGCCTCCAGGCCTTTCGGCGTGAGCCTCGCCAGTTTGGTCCGGCGGGCCGTTGTATCTGCTTGGATTTCGACCAGGCCTTTTTTCCGGAGAATCCCCATTGCCATGCTGATGGACTCTTTCGAGACTCCCGCCAGCACCGGAAGGTCGCGAACGCGCTCCCCTTTTTCGTTTAGGACTCTCAGGACGTTAGCGCAGATGGCGAGGGACAGATGCGGCTCGCGTTCAAACTCGATCGCGAAGGCGAGAAGCACTTTCGATAGAAGCGGGGGCAGCGGGAGGCGGGCAATGTCGGCTTCCGTGGGAGCCCAAGCAGAGGGCCGCTCGAGTAATTTGTTGAACAGCGCGTAATGCAGGATCGGCATACAATCCGGTAAGGCGGGGTCCAGCTGGCGGACGATGGCGCGGAGCGATGCACGAAGTTCGTCGATCGCATATTTGCCGAAGCGATCCTCCCATCGCTTCTCGATAACGTCGAAGAGCGGGCGGCATATTTCCTGAGCGGCGCGACCCCCAGGGGTGGCGCGAATGAGCCAGGCGGAGCGGGGGGGCTTTGGCCGACGGTCGGTTGGATCCGGTTCGATAACGATGTATCCCCAGCGGTGCATGCCGTGCAAGTTGGTATGGGTGCGGGCGAGATTTTCCAGCTCGCGAGCGGTAAGTCCCTTTTCGCCCAGAAATTTCAGGCAGTTCATCCACATCACCATGGACGTCAGCCAGGGGCCGAGCGGAGAGACCTTCGATCCGTATCTTGTCGTTCGATGCTGCATGAGCCGCTCGCCTTCGTTGTCGAACTCGATGGTGAAGGCCACGAGAGCTTGAGAAAGGAGAGTTGGCAGGGGCAAGCGGACCGCGGTAGATGTGCTAGAAGGGCACACACCCACAAGAAACCACAAAGACCACACCGTTTTCAAGATGATGGGCGTGAATCGAAGTTGAAGGTTAGAAGTTGAAGGCTGAAGCAAGAACTTCTTGCCGGGTGTGCGGGCAAGAAGGTAATTTGACCGAAGTGCGGCAGGCGGCCGAGAACCCAAAAAAAAGAGGGGCCTAACGGAAAGGCCCCGGAACTGAACCACTTCGATGACACACTCGCGGGAAGCGAACCTCCCGCACCGGCCAACCACCACCAAGAACAATGGGCCGTAATGAAAAAGGGGGCTGGTGCAAGCCCCCTTTTTTAAGCTGACCCCCCAAAAAACCGGAACCGAGTCGAGGTTCGGATCCGGCCACCCCGGGAAGCCAATCTTGTAAGTTGCTCTAGAAGAGAGCAATAGTTGTGCCAGCATGGGGCCGAGTTGCCGTTTCGCTAGAGATGTATGATTCGAAAGAATTTACAGGAGATTCAAACTCGTAAAGAAGTCGAACGGCTCAAACTATCTACAAAATCTCACAGAAAACGGGCAATCACCTACATTCTTTAGGAGTATTGCATCGAAGAAAACGACAGTGACAGCCAGGGCGAAGCGCGGGTCGGAAGTCATCGTACGAGATATTTTTGAGGTAGATGTAATCATCCGGGAAGAGCGAAAGAAAGACGCGGCTTGCGTTGGTTGGGAAATTCGAGTGAGAGTCGTTAACGTTAACGCGAACGAGTGCATTTTTGCGTCGACCGGTTGAGCTGGCAGACGTAACGGGAAAAGTGAATAAGGACGACAGTTGTAAGTGTGTAAGTGCGTTTGCTAGGCCGCCACGCGACTTACCAGTTTCCGCGCTGCAAGACCAAACATCAGCCGCGAAATTCCGGTCATTAGCAGGTTTACGCCTACGAGTATTCCGATTGCCCACACCGAACTCGACGGCCAGTGGAACCAGATTAGCCCTCCAAGCAGCAACGTGATCAGCGCATTCACTAGTAGCCAGCCCGAGCCGCCTTCGCCGCGCGTCCGGAAATACAAGATGATTTCGACCACCGCTTCCATCAGGATGATCACTGCCAAGAGCAGCGTCAGCGTTCCCAAACCCAGCAACGGGTGCGTCAAAAAGTAGAATCCACCCACGATATACACAATTCCGATCAGCACCTGCCAGATTACCCGCCCTGCTCCGCCTCCGCCGAATGCCGCGACCAAATGCGCTCCGCCGCCAAATATCAGCAGCCATCCCACCAGAATCGTTACCGCCAAGCCCGCAACCCCCGGCTCAATAATCGCCATCATCCCCAGAAGGATGAACACCACTGCCATACCAATAAACCAGCCACTCGCTTTCTTGATGATCGTACCCGCTCCACGCAATCCCTCGGTTGGATTCGCTGACGCCATCAGACACCTCCACTCGCGATTATCTATCGGAATCTGCCGCCCACCAGACGGAGCACTACAGGACCTCGTACGGAAACGCGCTCATTCTACTCCCAAAATTCCCCGGCCCAACGGTCACTTTGCTAGCTGATGTGCGGTTCAACGTGACAAGCTAATATCCCGACCAGATGGGGTGGAACTGTCAGAACTACCAGATTCGTATGGAAGACATATGTCCTTGGCAGATGGACATTTAGATGTTCAAGCTACTCCCTGCCTGACCGATAGCGGATGACTTGGACTGGACGATTAGCGCAGTTATTGGAGACGTTGGACCCTCCAGTCGGTCAGCGCTTCTTGACCTGGATCGTAAACGAAATAGTGGCTGGATGAACGTTGTGCTCAGTCTCTCATGAGCGTACTGATCGAAGACTAATGCAGCAACGGAAAGCCCGCTAGATTGCGGCGGTGGCGTGGCGCCAGCGGCGCCAGACTAGCCACGATGGAACAGAAAGCAAGAAAAGCCAGAAACAGAGGACTGGGCCATATTCGGCGAAGAATAGGACGATGGAGAGAAGCGTGTCGGCGACGTTGCGGTAGCCGTTGACGGCGGCGTTGTGGATTAGCGTGGAAATGGCGGGGGCTGGGGAATCGAGCTTGGCTTTGTATTCTTCGGAGAGTTTCAGGTCGATGGTGGCGAAATCAACGCGGTGCTCGAGATTTTTTTGCTCGGCTTCCATTTGCTCGATTTCGCCGCGGACGCGGGCGATTTCCTGTTCGACGCTGAGGACGTCGCTGATTTTTCCGGTGCGTTCGGTGAGGATGGCCTGAAGGCGTTGCTCGGTTTCGCGGGAATTTTTCAGGCGCGCGACTAGATCGGCGTGTTGTTGCGTGACCTCCTCGCCGTTTTGGTTTTCAAGTTCGACGCGGCCGAGAGATTTAAGTTCGGCGACGGCGGCGGCAAACTGAGGTGCGGGAATGCGCAGAGAAGCTTGGAGGGAGCGGGCGGCACCTTGCGGCGTGGCGACGTTCAAGTCGGCGGCATAACCGTTGTGGCGTGCGAGTATCGTTTCGAGCGAGGAGCGCGCGGAGTCGAAATCCCTCGCGATGATGGAGAGCGAAACGGTGCGAGCGATCATGGGCGAAGAGAAATTCGTCCCTATCTGCTGGGTGTTAGAAAGCCAGGACTTATAACCGGCGCCAGATTGCGGACCGGCCGATTGTGAGTTGGCAGAAGGCTTAGGCGGAGGCAGTGTCGAACCTGCTATAGGATCGCGAAGCTCCGGATTTTGAAATTTCGAAACTTCCTCGCTCAAGTGAGATTCTACAGCTTCCTGCTCGGCCACGTGCTTCGTCACAGCTTGTCTCGCCTCACGGACGGTCATGTTGTATCGCCCTCCCATCGAACCAATGATTATGACCAGCAGAAGTATCGAAACAACGGATGCCGTAACCAATCTCCAGCGCTGGCTTGGAAAGACCTGGAATTTGAGGCTGCGGGAGCTCAACGGTGCTTTTGCGGCGGCGAAAAGACGTTCTACGAATCTCGCGTTAACCGGCGCGGCGGCAACGGTCCAGTTGGAGAGGGATTGCGAAGTGTTGCGAAGAGAGGTAACTAGTTCCTGGCAGGCGACGCAGGACTCGAGGTGAGTGGAGACGGATTGGACGCGGTCGGCAGGTAGTTCGCCATCGAGGTGAGCCATAATTTCTTCTGGGTCGATGAGGTGTGGAGTGGTGCTCATAGACGGATGCCTTTCTGTGGAATTGCTTCCGCGGCCGTTGGTGAAGCGGCCGGATCGGCTGACTGAACGGCATCGCTTGTTGCGGACGAGACGGACGGCTCAAGCAAATTGCGGAGGGCGGTGCGGGCGCGGAAGAGGCGGGAGCGGACGGTGTTGAGGGGGAGCTGGAGGAGATCGGCGATTTCGGCGTAGCTGAGTTGCTCGAATTCGCGGAGGAGGAGGATTTCGCGGTCGATGGGGTCGAGCTTTTCGAGGGCGCGGCGGACCCAGAGGCCGGATTCGGTGGCGTCCTGCTTGGCGGGATCGGGGATGGTGCTGGGATGGCTGAAAAACATAGCGCGGAAGGCGGCTTTGCGGCGGTGGGCGCGAAGGATTTTGAAGGCGATGGCGTAGAGGTAGGTGCGGAAGAGGGCGCGGGGTTCGTAGCGGGAGGCGGCGCGCAGGAGGACGAGGAAGGTTTCCTGCGAGAGTTCTTCGGCGTGATGGGGGTCAGCGGTGCGGCGGCGGAAAAAGCCGTAGATGGGTTGTTTGTAGCGCAGGAAGAGTTCGTTGAAGGATTCGGCGGAGCCCTTGGAGAAGGCGAGCATAAGATGCTCGTCGCTGGCGGGGCTGGCTGCGAAGGCGGGAGTGGGCGGGGCGTCGTTCATGGGGGTGCGCGGGAGAGCCTCCGAGTTTAGAACGAGAGCTGGGAGTGCGTCCTGCATGAAGGGCGGCTTGAGCCTCCACTAACGGTAATGTCGCGAGGAGGGGAAAAGTTCCCTGGGAGAGAGACAAAAGTCAACGCGGAGAAACGGAGGGGTCCAAGCCTACTTGTGGAGTTGAAAGACGACGTCCACCGTCGTATCAACTTCTGCAGGCTGGCCCTTGAATTGTGTGGGCTCGTATTGCCACTGGCGGACGGCGTCGAGGGCCGCCTGTACAAGCAGGGGATGGCCGGACATGACCTCGAGCTGCCTAACGTTGCCGTCGACACCAACAATGAGATGAAGCCTGACGGTTCCTTCGATACCGTTTTTGCGAGCATCGGCTGGGTAGACGGGAGCAATTTTTTTTCGAAGCTTATTCCGCATGGCGGTTCCGCCTAGGCGGAGACGGGGCACCGCTTGGTCATCTGCTGGGCGGGCAATGGCAATACGGACGGAGACGGTGGAAACGCCGACGAATATTAGGGAGAAAATTGTGATGAGCAGTCGGCGTTTCATTGCTGGCTCCTGCAGGTTTTAGGAAAGGTGAAGTGTATTGGAAACTACCGCTGAAATCCAGGGTCGGGAATCCCGGAGCTGAAGAAATCTGGTTAGCAAGGGACCCTGAAAAAATGTCTTTACATATTCCTATATAGGAATGTATTGTACGGTCATGGCACGGGCGGCAACCACTTCTGACGCTTTTAATGCTGTGGCGGAGCCACGACGGAGAGAGATACTCAACTACCTGGCATTGCAGGAGCGGCCGGTGGGGGAGATTGTGGATGCTTTGGAGATGGAGCAGCCTTCCGTTTCGAAGCATTTGCGCGTCTTAAGGGATGTTGGGCTGGTGCATGCGCGTAGGGACGGGCGGCAGATGTTTTATAAGACGAATGCAGAGGCGATCCGGCCTTTGCATGAATGGGCGGAAACGTTTAAGCGGTATTGGCAGCACCAGTTGCTTCGGGTGAAGGAACGAGCCGAGGCGAAGAGCGACGCGGTGAAAAAGGATTGACGCGATTTCGGAGCGGCAAAATTACCTTTTGAGGAGGAACGATGAGTTCGATGGCGGCGGCAGTGGTGGCACTCGATAGTTTGACGTTGAACATTGTGCAGGAAATTCATGTGAAGGCTTCGCTGGAGGTGACGTTTGAAACGTTGCTGGAGCAGCTAGGGCCGCGGAATGAAGTGATGAACGGGACGGCGATGCCAATGAAGCTGGAGGCGTGGCCGGGCGGGAGGTGGTTCCGGGATTTGGGCGATGGGAACGGGCATTTCTGGGGGCACGTGCAGGCGATCAAACGGCCGACGCTGCTGGAGTTTACCGGACCGATGTTCATGTCGTATCCGGTTGCGTCGAATGTGCAGTACCGGTTGAGCGAGACGGATGGCGGGACTTTGATCAAGTTTCATCACACAGCGCTGGGACTGATTCTGGACGAGCATCGGAAAGGCGTGACGGGCGGATGGGGAACGATTCACGAGCGAGTGCGGAAGGCGGCAGAGGCGCATACATCGTTCGCAGCGGGCGATGGGAAGAGACAGTAACGCGCAGGGATCGCGTTTCAGGTTCGCTTCCAGCTAATTGGGGATTGCTTTCGGAATGAAAGGAGAATCCACATGTCGATTGCAGAAGGAATGCTCGCGGAGTTTGAAACACAGGCGCCCGTCACACGGAGGTTTCTGGAGCGGCTGCCGGAAGACAAATTGACGTGGAAGCCGCACGAGAAATCCATGTCCGCGGGACAGCTCGCTTACCATCTCGCCTCCGTGCCGGGCGGAATCGTTCGCTTCGTGCAAAACAATCCGGCGCAAGCTCCGGAGTCTTTTAATTTTCCGCAGCCCACGAGCCGCCAGGAGATCCTTATGGCGCTGGAGGAAAGCATCGCGACGGTGCGGAGCGAATTGCCGAAGTTCGATGACGCGGCGATGAAAGAGAGCTGGCGCATGGTTTCTGGTGGACAGGAACTCTTTGCGCAGCCTCGAGGGGAGTTCTTGCGGGACGTGATGCTGAGCCACTGGTACCAACACCGCGGCCAATTCAGCGTGTACCTGCGAATGCTCGACGTGGCGGTGCCGGCGAGCTGGGGACCGAGTGCGGACGAGCCTCCGCCTTTCGTGCAAAAGGCTCAATCGGCCTAGCCGTTTGGCGTTCAGGAGAAACCTATGTGTCCTGCATGCATGGCGACAACGGCGATGCTGATCGCATCGGCAGTTTCAACCGGGGGTGTGGTGGCGGTGTTGGCAAACAAACTTCACTGGAAAACAATCGCGACGAAAATGTTTCGAAAATAAGAAAAGGAGACGACATGGGAGCGACACACGAGCAAGTGAAACTGATGCTGCATTTGTATGAGTTGAGGAGAGAAGCGAAGCTGCGGGAAGCGCGGGAGTGGGTGTCGGTAAATTTCCACCCGAAGAGTCCCGAGGACGCAATGCGGCTGACGCCGCCAGGAAGCAAGGAAAACGCCTACATGCGGATGGTGATGGGCTACTGGGAGATGGTGGCGAGCATCGCCAACCGCGGGCTGGTGGATGAAGAATTGTTTTTTGAAAATTCGGGCGAGCAATGGGGAGTGTGGGAAGCGGTGAAGGACCTGGTGCCGACGTGGAGGAAGATGTTTGCGAATCCACAGTTCCTGGGGAATCTGGAGGAGCATTGCAAGCGGCTGGACGCGTGGAGAGAGAAGCGCAATCCGGGATCGGTCGAGGTATTGCGGAAGGTGTACGGACAAATGAACGAAGCGGTACAGGATAACAAATCGCGCGCGGCGAGCAACTAACGGCGGAGTTCGATGGATTGGCGTGCGGGAGCTTGCGACCTACGAGCCGCGGGCTCCTGCACTTTCCGGGCAGTCGCGAAAAACTTTGTAAGGAGAAGAAATCATGAGTGAGAACACCATAGAAAATCCAAAAATAGTGAAACGAGACGAATGGATCGCGGCACGGAAGGAACTGCTGGTGAAAGAGAAAGCTTTGACGCGGCAGAGGGACGAGCTGGCGCAGGAACGGCTGCAGTTCCCGTGGCTGAAGGTCGAGAAGAATTATGTGTTCGACACGCCCGTCGGTAAGAAGCCGCTGGTGGATCTCTTCGGCGGGAAAAACCAGCTGGCGATCTACCACTTCATGCTGGGAGTGGATTGGGAGGCGGGGTGCCCGAGCTGCTCGCTGATTACGGACCAGATGGATCCGATGGCGATCCACCTAGCGCAGCGAGACGTGCGGCTGATGCTGGTGTCGCACGCGCCGCTCGCGAAGATCGAGGAGTTCAAGAAGCGGATGGGATGGAAACTGCCGTGGGCTTCGTCGTTTGGAAGCGACTTCAATTTTGACTACGAAGTATCGGTAAAGAAGGAAGACACGGGGAAAGAGAGCACTTACAACTACGCATTGACGAAGTTTCCGAGCGAGGAACGGCCGGGCATGAGCATGTTCTACAAGAATGCGAACGGCGAAATCTTCCACACCTTCTCCATCTACGGGCGCGGATTGGAGGACTTCATGGGGATCTACGCCATTCTGGACCACGTGCCGAAAGGGCGGGACGAGGGTACGAAGGGAATGTCGTGGGTGCGGCACCACGACCGGTATCCCGAGAGCAACATGGTTGAGGTGAAGAGCGCGAAGGGCTAAGCGGCTTCTGTATCCAAAGGGTCTGCATTCAAGTTGGTGCCCAAAGGGCTGCCGAATGATCTGGCGGTCGTTTGGGCACCGTCTTTTTTTAGGCGCCGATGGACGAACGAAGGGCGCTCGCGAGGGACTGGGAGAAGCGCTGGACGTCGGCGTCGTGTTCGGCTTCGACCATAACGCGGGCGAGTTGCTCGGTGCCGGAATAGCGGAGAACGACGCGGCCGTTTTCGCCGAGGGCGGATTGGGCTTCGGCGAGGGCGCGGGAAACCTCCGGGAGCGTTTCGAGCGGAGGCTTGGATTTTACTTTGACGTTGACGATGATTTGCGGGTAGTCCTTGAGGCCTTCGACGAGCGATTCGATTTTGCCGTTCATGGAAACGAGCGAGGCGATTTTTAGGGCGGTAAGTAGGCCGTCGCGGCAGGGCTATCTTCGAGAAAAATGACGTGGCCGGATTGTTCGCCGCCGATGACGTTGCCGCTGCGCAGCATTTCTTCGAGGACATAGCGATCGCCGACAGAAGCGCGAGCGAGCGTGATGCCTTCGCCAGCGAGCACCCGCTCGAGGCCGAGATTGGACATGGACGTGGCGACGACGCGGTCGCCTTTGAGCTTGTTTTGGGATTTGAGGTGACGCGCGACGGCGAGGAGAACGCCATCGCCGTTGACGATTTTTCCGGTTTCGCAGACGAAGAGGGCGCGATCGGCATCGCCGTCAAAGGCCACGCCGAGTTGAGCGCGCTCGGAGAGCATGCGTTTTTGCAGGCCATCGAGATGTAGCGAGCCGCAGCCGGCGTTGATGTTGCGTCCATCGGGGAAAACACCCATCGAGACGACTTTTGCGCCGAGAGAGTGGAAGAGTTCGGGGCCAAGCTTGTAGGCGGCACCGTTGGCGCAATCCAGAAGGATGCGGAAACCGGAGAGCTTGGCGCCCGGAAGGACGCGGCTGCGAAGAAAGTCGAGATATTCGGCGTCGAGAGAAGCGTCGGCGACAAGGTGAGGCGGATTTTTCGGAGGAGGATCGGAGCGATGCTTGAAGATGTCGGCTTCGAGGGTTTCTTCGACGGAGTCCGGGAACTTCATCCCTGCGTGGGAGAAGAGTTTTACGCCATTGTCCTGGTAAGGATTGTGCGAGGCGGAGATAACCACGCCAGCTTGAAAATCATTTTGGCGGACGAGGCAGGCTACGCCGGGCGTGGTAATGACGCCGGCAAAGGCTACCGAGGCGCCAGCTTGCGCGAGGCCTGCGGCGAGAAGTGCGGCGATGTGGGGGCCGGATTCACGAGTGTCCATACCGATGAGAACGTGAGCAGCGGAGTGCTCGCGGAGCAGATAGGCGGCGAGAGCGCGGCCGGTGGCGAAGAGGGTGGGGTCGTCGAGAGGCGGTGTGCCGGGAACGCCACGAATGCCATCGGTTCCGAAAAGTTCTTTGGGCATGAGAGATTAGCGGCCGATTCCTGCAGGGACGACCATACGAAAGTTTAGCACACGCTTAAAAAGGCGCCGGGCGAGAGGATTGCGGGAGTTCGCTTGGGTAAACAGAGAGCGAGAGGATTCCGCGGCGCCCTGGCTTGCGCGCTCCCGGAGGAAGATTCGAGATACGAAACGCAAGCGAGTGATATGGTCACGAGTTTGCACGAGTATGCTAACGTGAGGGGAACGGAGTGCCTCGTGCCTGAGATAGAGACGCAACCATCCACGGTTCGAATCGCAGGATCCACGTTTAGTTTGCGTGTGCTTGCCGCGGCGATCATCCTGCTGTTTTTTTACTACGCAGCGGGAGTAGTGATTACGGTATTGCTGTCGATCTTGCTGGCCTATTTTCTGGATCCCGCGGTCGAGTTGCTGGAGAGAATGCATTTGCCGCGCACGGTGGGCGCGATGGTGATGGTGCTGTTGTTGATCGCGGTCTTGGTGGCCGTCGGCTACGCTTTGGGAACACGAACGGAAGATTTTGCGGCAAACTGGCCGAAATACAGCGGGCTCCTGAGACAAGCAGCGGGAGAAGTGGAAGGCAGAATCAGCGGACTGGAAAAACAGGTTACGCCGATAGAACCGGGAACAAGCGGGCAACAACCGGGGGGCGAGCACCCGGAGGCGGTTGCCGTACGCTCGATGTTGTTCCGCGGGATTGGATCTCTCTATGCGCTGTTTCTGGAAATCACGTTTGTGCCGTTCCTAGTGTTCTTTATGCTGGCGGGGAAACGCGAAGTGTGGCACGGAACGCTGCAACTGTTTCCAGCGTCGAAACGGACGCAGGTGAAGGAAACGCTGGAGGATTTGCGGGAAGTGCTGCGGGACTACCTGGCGGGAATGACGCTGTTGACGTTGATGGTAATTGCGGCGAGCAGCGCGTTTTTTTGGTTTCTGGGGCTGGACTTTCCGGTGCTCACGGGAATTGCGTCGGGTTTGTTGAATATGGTGCCGTACATCGGGGCGGTGCTGGCATGGCTGCCTGCGTTCATCATTGCGCTGGCCAAATGGAGAACCTTTGGGCAGTTCGCGCTGATTGCCGGGGGATTGATGACGATTCACGTGCTGGCGCTGAATTTAGTGGCGCCGCAACTCGTGGGGAAGCGCGTACGCCTGAATGCCGTGGCGATTACGATTTCGCTGCTTTTTTGGGGCTGGGTATGGGGCGGGATGGGATTGATCCTAGCGATTCCCATTACAGCCGCGTTGCGTGTGATTTGCGATCACACGGAGTCCTGGCGGCCGATCGGGCGCTGGCTGAGCGCGTGAAGAAGTGAGTAGTGAGCAGTGGATGATTCCTACGCTTGAGCTTGGCGCTTTCTTCTTCAGGAAACCTTCTTTAAACTGATTTTCTCTTGAGAATGAGAAAAGATCTTGAGAATCGATACTGTCCGTGGAAAATTTGCGCAGCAAGAACGGGAACATGTCATGAAACGGTTTGTGATCAATTTGTGTTCAGTATGCGCACTCCTTTTGCTTTTCTGGCCGCCAGCAGCACACGCGTGGGGATGCAAGGGGCACCAGACTGTGGCGTTGATCGCGGAGAAGCATCTGACGCCGGAGACGCGGCAATGGGTACTGAAGCTGCTGAGCGAGAATCCGATCGATCCGAAATTGAGCCGCTATTGCGGAGGAGCAATGCGCGACGCAATGGCGGACGCGGCGACATGGGCAGACGACGTGCGCGGAGAACGTAAGAACGGACCGTGGCACTACATTGATATACCGCGCAGCTCGCAGCGCGGACCGCTTGAGCCATTTTGCGGACAGGAAGGATGCGTGACGAAGGCGATTAGCGAGCAGCTCGCCATTCTGAAAGATAAGAATGCCGATGCGGCAAAGCGCGCAGACGCATTGCGCTATGTGATCCATTTCGTGGGAGATTTGCACCAGCCTCTGCATACGATTACGAACGCCGATGAAGGCGGAAATTGCATGCCGGTAAAATACTTCCGGCGCAGCCCGCATGAACACAATCATTCCTTTTCACCAAACCTCCACAGCATTTGGGATACCGCGATTCTCGAACGCGATGCGGAAGGAGCGGATGCAGCCGAATATGCCGACACGCTCGAGGCTCAATTTGTGGCGGACATCGAAGGCTGGCAGAAGGCTGGGATTCACGTCGATGAATGGGTGTGGGAAGGCTACGATTTTGCGGAAAGCGTCGTGTATGGTGACCTGACGCCGAAGATCGCCATCGAACCAAATGTGGCCGTGCACAGTTGCTCGGACGACAACAATATTGGTGAACGCCTGCTGCGCCAAAACATCGTCGCCGGTGAGGCCTATCAGGAGAGAGCAGCCCCCGTGGTCGAAAAGCGCATTGCGGAGGGCGGCGTGCGGCTGGCGCTGATCCTCAACGATGCGGCGAAGGCGAATCCGTAAGCAAGTTAGAAGAAGACCGCGGCTAAGAAACAGCATCGAGATTGCCTCCGATCCTCGCCATTTAAGAAGTGTGCAGTTCGATACACCGCCTTGCTGGGAGCTTGCGCCTCAAATGCTTAGTGATAAGCTTGGAGACGCGGTGGATGTAACGTTTGTTGGTTGAATAAAAGACTCGCAGGCCCCTCCTCTCGCCTGCGGGAAACCCGGCCTTACGACTCGAACGCCCTCTCCGTTCTGAAAGTACATCAGGTTCTCATGCTGCCTAGCCCGTGTTGCGAGCAAGTGCTTGCGGCCATTCTGGAATCAGCCGAAGAAGCAATCATCGGCATAGCGCTCGATGGGTCGATTGAATTGTGGAGCTGCGGAGCGGAACGTTTGTACGGATACACGGCGGCCGAGGTTACTGGCGTTGCGCTGATCTCGCTGCTGCCCATTTACGAAGGGCCGCCATTGCCAACAGTTCTGGAAGCAGCAGGGGACGGGAAGATAGTGGATTGCGGGACGGTCGAGCGGCTGCACAAGCTGGGTTGGAAGTTGAGCGTAGAGGTGAGACGGCAGGCCTTGTGGGATGAGCGGGGAAGAATAACCGGCATCCTGGAGATTGGGCGAGCGACGCGTCAGAAAACAGAAGACACACCGTCGGAGACACAGCTGCGGCTGCTGGTGGAGCAGATGCCGGTGCTGCTGTGGACGACAGATGAGAGTTTGCGGATCACTTCGAACTGGGGTTCGGGTTTGCAGCACTCCGATGTACACGCCGGGGACCTCGTAGGGCGGACGGTGTCGGAGTATCTGAAATGCACTGACGCGAATGCAGCGCCAATGACGCACCACTATGCGGCCTTACGAGGCGAATCGACGCGCTTCGAGTACAAGCGCCAGGACCGAGTCCTGGAAATTCACCTGGAGCCACTGCGCGCGCCGTCGGGAGAAACCATTGGGTGCATTGGAGTTGGGCTGGATATCACGGTGCGGAAAAAAAGCGAAGAACTGGTCCGCTACCAGGCCACACACGACGCGCTGACAGGACTGGCCAACTACAGAGAATTCATGGACACGCTGGAGCGTGAACTGCGCCGCGCCGAGCGCGGACACCATTCGTTTACGGTGCTGCTCCTGGATCTGGACGACTTGAAACGGATCAACGACCGGCTGGGGCATCTGGCGGGAAACAAGGCGCTGAGGCGGCTGGCAAATGTCATAAAGGAGCAATGCCGCGGGACGGATCTGGCCGCGCGATACGGCGGCGACGAATTCGCGGTGGTGCTGATCGAATCCGACGTAAGCATGGCGCAGCAGGTGGCGCAGCGCATCGAAGCTCATGTGCGGAGAGACAAAGAAGAGCCACCGATCAGCGTGAGCAGTGGCATGGCGATATATCCCGCCGATGGACGAACGGGGCAAGATCTGATCGAGGCCGCAGACCGGCAACTGTATCGGCGTAAGAAGCTGTTACAAAGCCGAAATGCCGCAGTTGGGTAGACTAACTTCTCCAAGAAAAAATGATCAGCGATGGGATGATGCGGAGGCGTGTGCGCGCCATCGTGGTGTGTTCTCTCTAACGCTGAGAAAGAAGCGAAAGGGCTAAACTTGGGACGACTGAAAAACCGCCAAAAGGACCTCGCGAGGGAAGCACGCCGTGAAGACACCCTGGCGCGGAGATAAGGAGCTGCTCGAACGCGAGCACCGGGCATTGCGGGCGGCAATCGAGCGGGTTCTACAGACCCCACGAGGGGGAAAGCTTCCAAGGCATATTTATGGCGTGGCTTTGCACGATGTCTATCACGCGGGGCAAATTCGGCTACTGCGCCGGTTGATGGCTCGCTAAGGCTCGGGGCAAACCGGCCGTGAGCTAAGAATGCTGTCGGCGAATGGCGTTCACCACGCTGGCGGGATCAGCGGAATCCTGAAACAGACGGATGGCGGCGATGCCGGAGGCTCCGGCAGAGAAACATGAAGAAACATTTGCCAGGGTAATTCCTCCGATGGCGAGGACGGGAATGTTTACGGAGCGGCATACCTCGGACAGACGATCGAGCCCTTGGGGTAAACCGTAGGCGCTTTTTGAGGGTGTGGCGAAGACGGGGCCGAAGAAAATGTAGTCGGCGCCGGAGGAGGCCGCGGACTTGGCAGCTTCAAGGGAATGGCAGGAAACGCCGAGGATAAAGTCCCGCGCGAGTGCCTGCGCGGCAGGGGCCGCAAGCAGCAGACGTTTTGCTTCCTCGGCGGGCAAGGAGTTTTCGCCGAGATGGACTCCGCCAGCTTGCTCGGCGAGGGCCACATCGAGGCGGTCGTTTATGATAATTCGCGCCGCAGCGTCAGAGTGGCCTGCCTGTTTCGAAACGCGGTTTACTGCTTCGCGCGCCAGCGCGGCGGATTGTTTACCCGATAAATCTTTCTCGCGAAGCTGAATCCAATCTAGGCCGGCGGCAGCGGCCAATTCGATCCTCGTCAGAAGCCCCTCGATCAAATCGAGCGGGGGCGCGACCGGCAGGCTGTGACGGCCGGTGACGTAACAGAGGATGGGCTTTCTGTCCGGTCGGAGCTTGAAATCGGGCACGGGGTTATTCAGGAGGGACACTGGAAGGTCCAGACCGCGAACCGATGAAGCTGAGAGCCAGCAGAATGTCCAGCACACCGAGACCACTGACGGCGCCGCGGAACGAAGGATGAAGCACAACGTGAATGAGCGAAGGAAAGTGACTGAGAAAGAAGTTCTGTTCCCAGAAGGCAGACCACGGAAGATAGAGAAGCAAGGCCCCCATTTCGAAGCAAACAACGATCAGCAGTGCGCGGAAGACACGGTTCATAGTTAAGAGGGAATCGCCTGCATCAGTGAATGCCGGGCATCAACGGCTGGGCTTCTGGAGAGCAGCGATGCGATCGGCCACGTCGCGATAATCGATATTCATCGCGTAGACCTGAGAAAAACTCTTCAGCGCCGCTTCCGGTTCACCCGCGGATTCCTGGGCAACGCCTAAATCATACCGCAACGCGAGGATGCTTTCCGGTTCAATGCCCGGGACGCGGAGGGCACGCTCGTACCAGATGGCGGCGATGCCCGGCTGGCCTTTTTCTGTGAAGGCAAGACCAAGCAGAGTGCAGCACTGCATGACGTAGCGGAAGGGTTTGCCATTTTCGGTGGCTTTGGCAACTTTTTGGAATTCGCTGATGGCTTCATCGACCAAGCCCATTTCGCGGAAGGCAATGCCGAGATTGTAGTGGGTCTCGAGGTCTTCGTCTTCCGCTCCCATTTCGCCAAGCTCGGCGCGGAAATCGTCAAAGACTTCCTTGAGCGGGCTGTGCTCAGCCGGCCCGGCGGGCTTTTCTTCGGGCTTAAGCGGAGCGGCTTGTTGGGCAGCTTCCGAGTGAGAAGGCGTAAGAGCGTCAAGACCAAGATCGTCGATCTCTTTTGCCAGGTCCGCAAGAAACTGGTCGGAGGCGAAAGCGGGCGTGGCATCAGAATCCTTTGCCGCAAGAGCAGGTTCCGGCTCGGCCGGGGGAACTGCAATGGGGGCCGCAGGCGGCTTCTGCTCGTAAGCAGGAACGAGCGCTTCGGGTTCCAGAACTAACTCAAAATCCTGATCAAGCTCGAATTCAGGTCCCGGTTCGACGGGGGCGGGAGGCGCGGGCTTTTCAGGAACGGCCGGCTTTTCGCGAGCAGGAGGCTTTTCGGGGACAGCAGGTGCGTGACTTTTTTCGACAGGTGCAGGGATTTTTTCCGCTTCGCGAACAGGAGGAAGCTCTGCGGAGATGTCCGCAAAGGAATTCGGCGCTTCTTTGACAGCCGGGGCGTCTTCTTCGGGGAGCTCGAATTCTGTGACCTCGTGGGAACCCGCAGCGACTGGCTCTTCTGTAATCGAAAATTCTTCGGCGGCGACGGGCTCCGCGGCAACTTCGTGAGGCGGCGCAGGAGCAGGTGCGGCGGGCCTTGCCGGAGGCGCCTTTTCGGCGGGTTCTGCTGGATGGGAATCTTCCAGCATCGAGTCCCATTCATCGGAGAGGTCGACCTCTTCCTGAGCGCTGGAGGCGTCCGAGGAAACACTGGCCTGTACCGTTTCGGCGGGTGCCGGCGCGGCTTCGACGGGCGCTTCAAACTCAAGCACCGGTTCCTCGACAGCCGGCTCAGGCTCCGCGCTAACTTCCATCATCGGGACTTCTGGAATGGTTGCCGCTGGAGGCTCCGGCTGAAGCGATGCGGTGCTGGCTGCCAATTCCGCGTCGGTAAGACCGGCGGCGCGCTGGAATCTGCGGCGAAGCTCACCGAAACGCTCAGCGCCACGCAGGTCGGCACGTTCGATATGGATTTGCTCCAACTGGGAAGCGAGTTCGGCGGTACGGCGGTCGTCTCCGGCGCCAAGAACAAAATCCAGAAGCTTTTCGAGAGTGGGGGTATGGCGAGGCGCGCGGCGCAAAATAGCTTCGAGAAGGCCGATGGCTTTTTGCGTGAGACCGTAGCTGGCGAAAAGGTCGACGTCGGTGAGGGACTGAGCGATGAACTTCTGCGTCTCTTCGTCGAGCTGAGGCTCAGCGGGGGTTGAGGCGGCCGCGGACACGTCCCCAGCGACGGGAGCAAAGGTGGCTTCCACATCGGGGCGAAGCTTTGGCGCGGGAGCCTTGGGAATTTCTGCCTGGAGATCCTCTTCGGGCGGAGCCGTCGGCGCTTCCGCGGCGAGCAAGCCCATTTTTCGGAGGACGCCATCGAGTTTGCGCTTGGCGGAATCGCTATCGGGCTGGCGGTCCACCAGCTGTTCAAAGATGCCTTTTGCGCGGTCGAGCTGGTTGGCAGCGACGAGTGCATCGCCCAAATGGGCAAGGGCGTCGGGAAGGCGGAAAGAGTCGCTGGTGCGGCCGTAGAAGTCGACGAGCCATTCGAGAGGCTCGAGCCGGCCTGGCATGCGTCCGGCCAGCTCGTTTTGGAGGCGGCCGATGACTTCGTGCTCGCCGGCATCGATCATGGGGATGCGAATCTGGCCAATGATGGCCATGGCGCGGTCGCCCTGACCAGACTCGAGAAGCGATTCGACAATTTTTTGCGCCGGCCCAAAATTTTTACTGTCTGCTCCCAAAACGCGGAGCGCGAGAGCGGTGGCCTTATCCCAATTTGCGTTTTTGAGATAGAGATCGAGAAGCAGTTCGGTTTGTTCGCCGCCTTTATCAAGGTCGGGAACGCGCTCGAGGAGCTCCGCCGCTTGCGTGAGATTGCCCTGGGAGGAAAAGGAACGGGCTCTCACAATGGTGGCAGGCAAGCAATTCGCATCGATCTTCAGAGCTTTGTCGGCAAGCTTGTCGGATTCCGCTTGGTCTCCCCGAGCCAGGGCGCGCTGCGCGGCCGAAACGTAGGCGTCCACGGCTTCACGCGACTGGCCCATAGCTTGATAGAGATCGGCCAGGCGGACCTGAATCCGAAGATTGTCCGGTTCGGCGAGGAGGAGTTTTTTCAGGAGGCCGACAGCTTCCGGCTGGCGGTTGTTCTTAAGATGGATTTCCGCGAGCTGCAAGAAGAGGGGGCGGGCCTCGCTCATAACCCCCTGCTGAACGTAAAGGTCGGCCAGCTTTTCTAGGGGGCGAATCTCTTCCGGGGCAAGTTTGGCGATGCGTTTGTAAACGGCAATGGCTTTGGTGAGAAAACCGTCACCGACAAAAATCTGGGCCAGGCGTTCGAAATAATCGATGGCCTGAAAAGTTTCGCCCTGGCGGATGTAGAGCTCGCCGATGGTCATAAGGGTGACCTGATCGCGCGGCTCAAACTTGAGAATTTGCTGGTACTCAGCGATGGCCTGAGGGACTTTTCCCTGATTCAGCAGCTTCTGCGCGGATTCGACAAATTTACTCTTGGTATAGGCCATTCGTGTTCCCAGACAATACGCGGCCCGCGCCTGCAGGAGGATATCTCCTCCGACCCAAGGGCTGGAAAGGCAGACACAAGCCGTGCTTGCTAACGCTAGCAGGCGGAGAAAAGGCAAGTCAACGAACCCAGAAGAGGGTGTGAGCAGCCAGTTATCCCCGTTAGGACTAGGAAACTAGTAGGCGAAGACAAGGCGAAGCGGGGGAGAGGCGTTTTGGTGCCTTTTGTGGGTAAGGCAGATTGGGCGGGAGGCTGAGGGAAAAAATGGACATTCAAGCGAGGAGCTAGAAGAACGCCAGAGGAAATGGTTTGCTACTTGCAAAAGTTGAAGATTTCGTCGGCCGCGATGGCCGTGCCGATTCCGTTCCAGTGGGTGTCATCCAGAAAATAGAGATATTTTTTCTGGTCGAGAAGGACGGATGCGCCGTGAGCATAGCGGGGTTCGAGAGACACGGTGCGGACGCCTGAGTTTTGAAGTGCCTGCGCGAAGTCATCCAGAGTTGCCCGAGACGGGGAGACTTCGCGCGGCTGGGCGAGAAGAGGCGCGTAGATGGTGGTGCGATTGGGAACCAGAACAACAACGAGTTCGAGACCATCGTTTCGCAATTGCGCCGTATACCAGGCGAAGTAAGCCGCCCAATGGTCCGCGGCTCCGCGCGGATCGCCTGGGGACTTGAATTCCGCCGGCAAAAAGACGATAGGCTTGCCGTCGCGGAGCTTTTCCTGGACCACGAGAGCTGCGAACGAATTGGGCAGAAGGGTATCGCCCTGAATTTTCTTTTCGAGCTTGGCCGAAAGAGCCTGTAATGGGGAAGAGTGGAGCTCATTGAGGGGAGTTGCAAGACGATCCGTCCATTCCTGGCCCAGAGCGCGGAAGAAAAATGCTTGGACTGCACCACGGCCCCCGTCGGGCGTGGCGGCTGGCGGGTCTTGCAGGGCCCGGGCTTCCAGAAATTCAAATATGACCAGTCCGTGACGAAGACCGAGGCGTTGGGCTGCAGCTTCGAGGCTACGCAAGTGGAGGGGTTGCTGTGAACCCGCGTTGTAGAAGTATCCGCCAAAACGCTCAGTGAGCTGGGCGGAAAGCGACTGATCCTCGGGGAGCTCACTGCCGACCGCGAAGGAGTCTCCAATTACGATGCCTACAGGGTTGGGTTGCGCTAGCGCTGGAGGATTGTGGAAACCAAAAGCGTCGGTGGTGAAGTCGACGGAGTGATATTGGCGAAGGGAAGGAAGGTTACCGATGCTGGCAACACCACCGTAGGAATTATCGCGGTGATAGTGTTTGCTGGGAATGAACGGGCCTACCGCGTTTGGATAATGGCGGAGCATCGCTTCCCACGCACGAAAGGTGAGCGGGTCAAGCGGAACGAAGCGCAAAACGAGATCCAAGACGAAGAAGAGAAGCATCAGCCGGGGCAGGAGGTGCCCGATGCTCCAGACGCTCGCCGAGTTAGCTGCCGTGTCGTTCATCTGTCTTGCACCTGCTCCTCGAAGATCCGCTAAAACTGAAAATAGAGAAACGGCGATTGCTGGCCGGATGCGATGGCCAGGAGCGCTGCTGTGTACCCGAGACCGAGGCCTGCAACGGTCCACGCATTCCATTCGTGATTGAGTTCAAAGGTGTTGGGCGCGAAGTGCGCGATGGCAGCGGCAATAGCCAAGACAATGAGCAAGCCGATCAGGCCCGGAAACAGATCGCCCGCAGAAAAACTGAACATGCGCGCGAGCATCGCCGCAGCGACTGAGAAATTGTCTGAGCGAAAGAAAATCCAGCCAATCACAACGAGAAAAAACGTCCCGGCACGCTGAAGGACGGCCGGCAGACGGTCCCAGAATCTGCCGAACAGCTTGTAGAGACAAAGCAGGACGCCATGATAGCCGCCCCAGAAAACGAAAGTCCAGTTGGCGCCGTGCCAGAGGCCGCCGAGAAGCATCGTTATGAGAAGATTTCGATAGACAAGCCAGTTCGAGGAGACGCGGCTGCCTCCGAGCGGAATGTAGAGATAGTCGCGCAAGCAGGTGGAAAGGGAAATGTGCCAGCGGTGCCAGAAGTCTGAAATATTGATGGCCTTGTAAGGCGAGTTGAAATTCTGCGGGAGGCGGATGCCGAAAAGATAGCCGAGGCCGACAGCCATGTCGCTGTAGCCGGAGAAATCGAAATAGATTTGATAGGTGTAGCCGAGAACGCAGAGCCAACCGCCGATCGAGGAGAGGTGCGCAACGTCCTTCCAAGCGGGATTGATGACCGCGGCGATAGTGTCGGCGATGAGAACTTTTTTCATCATGCCGATGGCGAAGAAGGACCAGCCGATGTCGAGCCAGCGCGTGCGGTCGGCATGGCCGAGATTGTCCAGATCGGCCTCGACCTGGCGGAAGCGGACGATGGGGCCGGCAACGAGCTGCGAAAAAAGCGAAACGTAGCAGGAGAATTCCCAGAAGTTTCGCGTGGGCGTGATGACGCCGCGGTAGGCGTCCACCATGTAGCTGATGGTGTGAAACGTGTAGAACGAAATGCCCACGGGAAGAATGATGTTCAGCGCGGGCGGGTGAACGGGCACATGCAGCCACGCCGAGAGCTCGGCAAAACTGGAGACCGTGAAATTGAAGTATTTGAAAAAGCCTAGCAGGAGAAGATCAATGGTGACAGGTATGACCAGGAAAAGCTTCCGGCGGCGAGAGTCGGTGGCGCCGAGCATGCCGAGGCCGGCAAAGTAGCTGACCGCGGTAGAGAACCCCATGAGGGCGCAGAATTTGTAATTCCACGCGCCATAAAAAATATAACTGGCAACGGTGAGCCAGATGTAGCGCTGCTTTTTTGTGACTAGACGCCAGAAACCGAAGTAAACAATCGGCAAGAAAAGAAAAAGAAAGACGAGGCTGTTGAAGAGCATGTGCTGGCGTCAGAGTCAACCGCTCCGGGGTTTCGTGGACGAAGGGCCGCGGACGGTCTCCGGCGGGGACGATGATAAACGCATGAGCGTGGATTTGCTAAAGGAATGACGCGACAGCGGAGCGCATAGGCTCTTTCTATTTTTCGGAGGCCCAGTAAATCGCGGACCCGTGGGGCGGAAGGGCGACATCCACGAATTCCTTGGAGCCCAAGTCTTCGTGTTCCCAAAGGTCGCGGAGCTTGTAGTTAGCGCGCTTGAGGCCCAAATCCTTCCACGAGTAATGAAACGATTGCGGCGCTGGATCGAGATTGAAGACGGCAACGTAGGCGCCATCCCCCGACTCCGGAGTGGATAACCAGACAGCCACTTTGTCGGTCGAGATGACGGCGTGGCTATCGGTGGCGTGCTGGTCGACGCCGATGAGCTCCGCATTTGTGAGCGCGGATTGCGTCCATTCGTCGCACAAAGTGAGATTGCCTCCCATGATGAGCGGCGAACGAAAAATGGACCAGAGTGTGAGGAGAGTGCGTTGCTCGTCGTGGGTGAGGCGCGTCGCGCGGGGATTCTCCCAGCCGGCGGCGGGCTCCAGGCGGCCGAGCGGAAGCATGTCCGCGTCGGGCCAATGGCCGGGACCGGAAAACGCTACCCATTTCGCGGCGCGGGCAAATTGATTGCCTACACCCTGCGGAAAGTCCGTGTCGCCCCGCCAGACATCCCAAACATCATCGGAGATACGCCACATTTGGGCGTAGCGGCTCAGCTCGATGGCTTTATCCAGCGGAGCCGGACCAGGCGAGAGACTTAGGACGATGGGACGGTGCACTTTACGGACCGCCTGGCTCATCATACGGATTTCATCGCCTTTGTAGGGACGGCTGGAGATGCAATCGACTTTGAGGAAGTCAACGCCCCATCCGGCGTACAGGTGGACGATGGAATCATAGTAGGCTTGCGCGGCGGGCGAGCGAGAATTCAGGCCGTAATTGTAGGCATTCCAGGAACAAGAATCGTTGACGTCCGCGGCGGCCTTGGCGTGATAAGAGGTCCCCGCAATCGGCAGGTTCTTGCTCACCGCCTCTTTGGGAATGCCGCGCAAAATGTGGATGCCGAATTTAAGGCCGAGCGAGTGGACGTAATCCGCGAGCGGCTTGAAGCCGGCGCCATTTTCAGCTGAGGGAATGCTGTTGACGGCGGGAATGTATCGGCCATAGGCATCAAGACTGAATTGCGGGGCGGGCGCGGCGGCTCCGGAGGAATGGTTTGTCACATACCAGCCTTCGTCCACGACAACGTATTGCCAACCGTAGGATTTCAGGTGCTCCGCCATCCAGGCCGCATTCGCTTTGATGTCGGATTCGCTGACCGTTTCGCCATAGGCGTCCCAACTGTTCCAGCCCATCGGCGGCGTGGCGGCAAGCAACGTCTGTGCGCGGGCATCGGAAGAATTGCCTGCGACTTGCGCAGCGAGATTCCAAAGGAAAAGCAACATGCACGAAATCGAAAGAAGGATTGCCGCGCGGCGCGTGAGCGATTTCCGATCCATCGTGCTGACCTCTGGCGTGTACGGCGGCGATTTTATGTGACGCGCTAGGAAAGTGGTAGCGGAGTTTGCGTGGCTCCTGCGGCCCAACAATTTGATTCGCGAACTGGCGCGAAAGAATGGCGATGAAGCGGCGAGGGACCGTGCCGCCGGAGCGCCTCAAGATGATCGGGTGTGCCGTAGCCTTTGTGGCGGGCAAGGCCGTATTGCGGATAGACGACGTCCCATTTTTCCATGCAAGCGTCGCGATGCGTTTTGGCGAGGATAGAAGCGGCGGCGATAGAGACGCTGCGGGCGTCGCCCTTGATCAGTGATTTTTGCTCGATCAGGACATCCAGCTGCATGGCGTCAATGAGCAAATAATCCGGCTGGATGGAGAGCTGCTGGAGAGCTGCGGTCATGGCCTGACGGCTGGCTTGGTAGATGTTCCAGGCGTCTATGCGCTGGGCATCGATTTCAGCGACGGCCCAGGTGATAGCGTGCTCGCGGATGCGCTCGGCAAGTTCCGTGCGGCGCTCGGCAGGAAGTTTTTTCGAATCGTCGAGTCCGACAATCCGGCGCTTGGGATTGAGAATGACCGCGGCCGCGACGACCGGGCCGAAAAGTGCGCCGCGGCCAGCCTCATCGAGACCGGCGATGCGCATCCAGCCGAGTTGTCGCGCCGCTCGCTCGAAACGGGAAGAGCAGAGGCGGCTCATTGGCCGGAGATTTTAGCACGGCGCACAGGCTGTACAAGATTACTCGTGACGAAGCGCGGTAATGGGATCGACCTGCATGGCTCTGCGCGCTGGTATGTAGTTTGCCGCGAGCGCTACGATCATCAACAGAAGAGTGACACCGGCAAACGTAATGGGATCGATTGGCCGGACGCCGTAGAGCACTTTGACCATCAGTCGCGAAAGCAGCAAAGCTCCTGCAATGCCTGCGACCGAGCCCACCAGCGCAAGCACCATTCCCTGCCTCACGACGAGCCGGAACACCTCGTTGCGGCTCGCGCCTAGTGAAATGCGAATCCCAATTTCGTGTGTGCGCCGGGAAACCGAATAGCTCATAAGGCCGTAAATTCCCACCGCAGCCATCACGAGTGCGACGACAGCGAATATGCCGAGCAGAAGCATCTCGAAGCGCGGCTGTGCATTGGCATCGGCCACGACTTCATCCATGGTCAAGACCTGGGAAATCGGCAAATTGCGGTCGAGCGACCACACCGTGTTTTTCACGGTGGACACAAGAGCACCCGGATCTCTCGTCGTGCGCGCGACCAGGGTGATGTACCCAATATGAAGCGCGGTCTCACCGTGCGCGCCAGGTCGTCCCATGAAATCGCGATTCTGAAATGCCGCGAGGTATAGTTCGGGGGAGGGCGGTGCAGCCCAATCCTCCTGTTTGGCATTTTTCGCGACGCCAATGATGGTCAACCACGTTGGCGAGCCGCTGTCACCGGAATCAAACGAGATGTGTTGGCCCAGCGGATCTCCCCCAGGCCAGTAGGTGCGAGCCGCTTCCTGGTTAATGATCACGACACCGGGAGCGGTGGCGTTGTCCCCGGCGGAAATGTCGCGGCCCTGTATCAAGGGCAGTCTCATCGTCTGGAAATATCCTGGCGTCACCATACGGTACACGCCAGAGGGAGATTCGCCCGGACGAGGTTTTGGACGGCCTTCAATCACAAACGGCCAGCCCCACGTATCGCCCGCCAGGGGCAAGTGATTGATCCCGCCGACCGCCTCCACGCCAGGTACAGCTCGGACCTGTTCGAGAAGTTGCTGGTAGAAGATCGCTCGCCGATTTGGCTCGGCCTCTTTCGATCCAGCGACCGAGACCACCATCGAGAGCACGTTGTGCGGATTAAACCCGGGATCGACCGATTGCAGCGCAAAAAAGCTGCGGATCATCAAACCTGCCCCGATGAGCAGCATAAGCGCGAGCGCGAATTCGGACGCGACCAGGAAGCTGCGCAGGCGATTGCGGCCGACGCTCTCGCTGGCCCCGCGCCCGCCCTCTTTTAGCACGTCGCTCAGGTTGACGGTAGTCGCCTGCATCGCCGGAACCAATCCAAACACCACGCCGGTCAGCACGCTGACGGCAAGCAGGAACGCAACAACGTGGCCGTCGATCGTCACGCTCTCGACACGGGGAATGTCAGCGGGGCTCAGCGCGACCAGTGCGTGCGTTCCCCAAGTCGCAAGCAAAAGGCCGGCACAAGCCCCCATGGCCGTAAGCAGCAGATTTTCTGTCAGGAACTGGCGGACCACACGCCCGCGGGGAGCGCCAAGAGCTGCGCGCACGGCAATTTCCTTTTGGCGAGCAGTGGCGCGAGCCAACAACATGTGCGCGACGTTGGCGCAAGCGATCAAGAGCACGAATCCCACCGCTCCCAACAGGACCAGCAGTGGCGCTTGAATCTTTCCGACGACTTGCTCCAGAAGAGGTGTCACCGCGACGTCGCGGTTTGTGCCCGGGAATTGCTGCTCGAGACGGGCGGTGATTGTTGCAATATCAGCCCTAGCCTGCGCGAGCGTGACGCCAGACTTGAGCCGAGCGAAGATTCGCAAACTGTTACCGGAGCGACTGTGGATTCGGTCGCCAAACGCAATCGGCAGCCACAACTCGGCGTGCGTGGCCCAAAAGGGCGCAAACCTGAATTCGCGGGGCATCACGCCGACGATGGTGTATAGCTCGCCGTCGAGTTTGATTGCTTTCCCGATGACATTGCCATCTCCGGCGAAACGCCGCTGCCAGAGCCGGTAGCTCAGAATGACTACATGCTCGGCACCTTTCTGGTCCTCTTCCACCGTGAACACTCTGCCCAACTGCGGCTCGGCGCCGAGCATGGGAAAGAGGTTCTGCGTCACTTTGAGCCCTGGAATATGTTCGGGTGAATCGACGTCGGTCAAATTCGGCGACCAGTACTCAGCCGCGGCCATGGCTTCGAACGAACGGCTCTGATCGCGCCAGTCGACGTAGTTGCCGACGGAGACAGGATCCGAGCCATCGTGCAACAGAGTGACCAGCCGGTCGGAATCCTTGTAAGTGAGCGGGCGAAGCAACACGGCGTCTACGACGCTGAAAATCGCCGCGTTGGCGCCTATGCCGAGAGCGAGGGTGAGGACGGCGACACAGGTGAACCCGGGATTTTTCGCAAACATGCGCACGCCGAAACGGATGTCCTGGAACAGCGTTTCCAGAAACGGGAGGCCGCGGCGTTCGCGGTACAGCTCCTTCGCTTGTTCGACGCCACCAAATTCGCGTCGGGCAGCATGGCGTGCTTCATCCGGAGTCATTCCACGGCGGATGTTTTCTTCGGTGAGGGCTGCGAGGTGTGCTTGGAGTTCAGCGTCGAGGTCGATCTCGCGTCGGCTTTTTCCAAACAGTCCTTTGATTCGAAGAGACAGGATGCGCAACCAAGTCATATTTGTACTCCTGATAGGCCGTTCAACTATGTGCTCGCGCGATTATTCGTAGCGCAGCGCCACGACAGGATCGACTTGCGTCGCGCGCTGAGCTGGTAGATACGCCGCTAAGGCTGCGACTACGCCAAGCAGGAAGCACGCGCCGGCAAACGCAAGGGGATCCACGGAGCCAACCTCGAACAACATGCTGCCCAGCAGCCGGCTAAGCCCATAAGCAGCGGCCAAACCAACGGCCATGCCTGCGGTAACAATAAAAGCCATGTGACTCACGACGTTGCGAAGGATATCGCCGGGCTGTGCGCCAAGAGCCACGCGGATTCCGATTTCGCGCGTGCGGCGCGCGACAGAGAAAGCCACCACGCCGGAAAGTCCGAGTGACGCCAACAAAGTGGCAAGCAATCCGAACAAGCTGGAAAGCCAAGTGAGAAGCCTTTGTTGCGCGAGAGAATTGTCGATCTGAATTTCCAGCGTGGTGGTCGCGTACAGGGGCAGATTTGCGTCGAGGTCGTGGACCTGGGCTCGCACGAGGTCGCCGATTTTTTCCGGATCGCCGGAGGTGCGCACTTGCAGCGTCATGTCAAAGAGGCGCTCCTCCTGCGCCATCGGTGCATAAAAATGGCGGCGCGGCGCTTCTGAGACGTGCACGTACTTGGCATCTTTCACCACGCCGATGATCTCCCGGTCGGGAGGCACTTTCGGGTCGTCGTCAGTTCCAATTTTTTTGCCGAGGGGATCTTTGTTTCCGAAAAAATAGTGCGCCATCGTTTCATTGATGATGACAACTTTCGGACGCGCAGCTGTGTCCCGCTCGGTGAAGTCACGGCCTTCTACGAATGCAATACCCATCGTCGCGAAGTAGCCGGGAGAAACGACGGCGGCGTTGGGGCTCATGTTTTCGTCAGGGCCGGGTTGGTAGCCTTCTACCTTGACGCCCTCCTGATCCCAGCCTCCGGAAATGACGGAGCTGGTCGCCAAGCTCGCGGCGCGGACACCGGGTAGTGTGCGAACGCGCGCGAGGAGATCGTCGTAAAGCGATTTGATTCTCGCCTGCGGATAACCGTTCATGGCTGGATTGAGCGTCGCCAGGAAAACATTCTCTTTTGTGAAGCCGGTATTGACGCCGCGCAGGTTGCGCAAGCTGTGGAGAAACAGGCCCGCGCCAATCAGCAGCGGCAACGAAAGCGCCACCTGCAGGAAAATGAGTGCGCTTCGCAAACTGAAGAGGCGTTCGCCGGACGCAATCGAGGGAGCATCGGCGCGCAACGCATTGGATACGCCGGTATGCGAAAGCTGCAGGGCAGGAGCGATTCCGAAAAGCAGCCCGGTCATTAAGGATGCGAGCAACGCGAAACCCAGAACTCGCAAATCCATCGGAGCGTGAACGTTCGCGCTGTATTCCGGAGGTAGAAAACCGAGCAACGCCGTCTTGGCCCAATAGGCAACGACGACTCCGGCACAGCCACCAAGCACGGAGAGCAACAGGCTCTCAGTCAACCACTGACGGATGAGTCTTCCCCGGCCCGCGCCGATAGCCAAGCGCACGGAGATTTCTTGCCTACGCTTTGCGTTTCGCGCCAGCAGAAGATTTGCGAGGTTCGCGCACGCGACCAGAAGCACTATGCCCGTAACGCAAAACATCAGAAGCAGTGGACGCTCCATTTCTGTGCGCAGATGCGCGAATCCCTGGTTGCCCGGCACCAGTTGGATGCGGCTGGCGAGAGTACGTTCTCTGTCGTGGGCGTTCACACTAGCTCCGAGTTCCTGCAACTCCGCCGTAAGAACCTGGTGAAAGAGAATGTCGAGCGAGGCTTGCGCTTGCGCGACGGTGACTTCCGGTTTGCGGCGAGCCAAAACGGTCATCCAGCGGTGCCGCGGATTTTGCAGACGATTTGCCGGCACGGGGCGAAAAACCGTCGCCATCATCATGGGTACGCGAATGTCTGGATTGCGTGCCATTTCGGTGCCGTAAAATCCCGGCGGGGTGATGCCGATGACGCGAATCGGATTGTCGTTCAGGATGATGTTCTTGCCGACGATCGCCGGATCGCTGCCGAATCGCCGTTGCCAATAGCCATAACTCAGAACCGCGACAGGATGCGCGCCGGGCGTACGGTCGTCTTCGGGTCCAATCAGCCGACCGAGAAATGGTTGCACGCCCAACGTCGCAAAGTAATTTCCGGAAACCATCTCACCGACGGCGCGTTCGCTCTGGCCGCCGTAGCTGGCGTTGAAATCGAGACCGGAGCGCGTCAGAACATTTGCGAAAACGGTATTCTTGTCGCGAATGGCCTGGTACATCGGATAGGAGAAGTCTTCTTCCGCTTCTTGCGACCGGGCGTCGGTGTATTTGATGACCACGAGTTCTTGCGGATTGCGGACCGGGAGGTTGCCGAGCAAGACGGAATTCACCAGAGAGAACAGGCCCGTGTTCGCGCCAATGCCGAGCGCCAGCGTCAGGATTGTTACCGCTGTGAAACCGGGATTCTTCACCAGCATGCGCGACGCGTAACGCAAATCCTGCATGAGCGTTTCAAAAAACGGCAGACCGCGTTGGTCACGATACGATTCTTTAGTTTGCTCGACTCCGCCGAATTCGCGGCGCGCCGCCCGGCGTGCTTCCTCCTGGTTCATTCCTCGCCGGATGTTTTCTTCGGTGAGCGCATCGATGTGAGTGCGCAGCTCGGTATCAAGTTCTCCATCCAGACTCCGCTTGCGGACAATTCCGGCCAATCGCGATGCGACAATGCGTAGCCACTCCATCTCAAGCTCCTTCGACGCGTCCGAGCAGGCGCGTCATGAGCGCGGCCATGCGCTCCCAGCTTTCCGTTTCCGCCAAAAGCTGTTTGCGTCCGCTGCGCGTCAGCGAGTAATACTTGGCTTTGCGATTGTTGTCCGAGACGCCCCACTTCGAGGAAATCCAGCCGCGCTGTTCGAGCCGTAACAGCGCAGGGTAAAGTGTGCCCTGGTTGAGTTTGAGCAGATCCGCCGAAACTTGTTGAATACGTACGGCAATGCCGTATCCATGAAGCGGACCAAGGGCATCGAGAGTCTTGAGTACGATCAGATCGAGAGTGCCTTGTAACACTTCGCCACGGGTTTGCGCCATGCGATTCTCCTTTTGACGATCTACAGGAGGCTACCTTTGCTCCTGTTGATTGTCAACAGGTCATCCGACTGTATAGACGAAGCAGTGGGGAAATTGTTTCGTGAATCCCCAAGTTTTCTTAGCAAAGGCGAATACCCCAGCCAAAACGTTCCAAACCCCAAGCAAATGAGGACTTCCTGACAAGACTCGTTGACCGCAGCACGCCGGGGGACCTACGATGACCGGGCAAATTTAGCAGCGGAAACGCTTTAGGGAGAATTCCATGCATTCAGTCAAGCAGTCCGTTCGTCTTCGCGCCAGCTTCGGCCTCTTGAGTTTGGCGGCGCTCCTCGCACTGGCTCCGTTCAGCGGTGCGCAAGGTTTGATAAGCAGCGATCTTTCCCGCTTCGGGTCTGTCGGCGACGCAGTTTTATCCCCGGACGGGCATCGCATTGCCTACCCTGTGATCCTGTACGACCGCCCGGGACGGCCCGCTCCGCAACTTTGGGTTATGGACCTTGCCACTCAAAAATCCATTCGCATCGGTGGCGAAAAAGATGTGACGGCCAATGCTCGCTGGTCGCCTGATGGAAAGTGGCTGGCGTTTCAGGGCAGGGTTGGTGACAAACACGGACTGCTCTTAGCACGCCCGGACGGCTCGGAGGTTACCACTCTCGTCGAGAAGATGAACGGAACGAACAGCCCCTTGCCGGGCGGCGGTCAGGACGTCACGTGGTCGCCAGACGGCAAACAGATTGCTTTCATTTCTTCAACTCCCGACGAACGCGCGGCCGAAGCCAGCGGCGATCCCATGGTCATCTCGCGTTACTTGTACAAGCCCGACGCCGGTGAAGGCATGACACGGTTCAACGACAATCAGCGGCTGCATATTTTTGCCGTGGACGTGGCCACCAAGCAGGTGCGCCAACTGACGCAGGGAATCTATGACGAGCATTCGATTGACTGGTCGCCGGACGGTAAGGAAATTCTTTTTGCGTCAAATCACGAGCCGAATCAGGACGAGTTTTTCAACTACGACATTTTCGCGCTCAATGTCGCTGACAGCAGCATTCGCCGGCTGACCGCAACGGAATACAACGAATACGAACCACTGTGGTCGCCCGACGGAAAGCACATTGTCTATCGCGGCACGAAGCGCGGCTTGACGGACCGCGAAACCACCATGGAAGACACGCACGTCTGGATGATGAACGCCGACGGCAGCGATCGCCGCGAGATTGGAGCGGTGATTGACAATCGTCAGGGTGCGCCCAAGTGGGCGCCGGACGGCAGTGCGGTGTACTTCACGGTGCAAGAGCGCGGAAGCAACCATCTGGTGCGATTGCCAATTTCGGGCGGCGCGCCGGAATATGTATTGAAAGAAATCGGCAATGTGAGCGGATTCTCCATTGGTAAAGACGGCACGCTGGCTTACGTATTCACATCGCCCCGCGACATGGGGGAGCTTTACGTCAAGTCCAGCAGCGCTGCTGCGCGAAAGCTTACGGACTTAAACTCAGAAATCCTCGCGGGAAAGCAAATTGGCGAGGTCGAGTCTTTCACCTTCACGAGCAACGACAACAAGTTTGAAGTCGAAGCCTTTCTGACGAAGCCAGTGGGCATGACAGCAACCTCAAAGCATCCGCTGATCGTGAACATTCATGGCGGTCCACACGGGCAGAATGGTCCTGGGTTCAACTTTAGAAATCAGGTCTACGCCGCCCACGGATGGGCAACTCTCAACGTGAACTTTCGCGGTTCAACCGGCTACGGACAGAAATTCGCCGACGCCGTCTTCGCTGATCAGGACGGAAATGAAAGTCAGGATGTTTTGTACGGAGTGAGCGCAGCAGTACGCCGCTACTTGTGGATCGACCGCGAGCGCATGGGCATTGAAGGTGTAAGCTACGGCGGCCAGCTCACAGATTGGCTTATCACGCAAACCAATGAATTCAAAGCCGCGATTCCCACCGCCGGAATCGCAAATCTGGTCAGCTACAACTACATGACCTACTACAACCAGTATGAAGAAATGGAGTTCGGCCAATTTATGCATCAAGGTAATTTGATGGACGTGGCGTGGGAACGCTCGGCGCTGAAACATGTGGCCGGAGCGCACACGCCGACCATGCTCATTCACGGCGAAAACGACAACGATGTGCCCATCGCTGAAGCGGAGCAATTTTTCATCGCGCTAAAGGACGTGGGAACGGAGGCCATCTTTGTGCGTTACCCGCGCGAAGGTCACGGCATTCGGGAAACGAAGCATGTAATCGATTGGACGGATCGGTCCATCGCTTGGTATGAGAAACACTTTGCAAAGGCGGGTGCGGAAGGCATCACAAACGTCCAGCCGTGATCTCTAATGCTGAGAGTAGAGGGTGAAACTAAAAGAGCCCCGGTTTACCGGGGCTCTTTCCAGAAACTGTCTCACAATATGAATGAGGCAAGTGCGCTTACGACTTGGCTTCTGCCCCAGCCGTCGCAACAGCAGCCACTTCTTCGCGGGCGGCGCGCTTGATGCGGGCAGCCTTACCGCGCAAATCGCGCAGGTAATAGAGGCGCGCGCGGCGCACTTTGCCCTTGCCGACCACTTCAATCGAGCTGATCGAGGGCGAGTGCAACGGGAAAATGCGCTCGATGCCAACCCCGAAGCTTACGCGGCGCACGGTAAACGTGGCGCCCGAAGCCCGGCCCTTCTTGGAGATCACGACCCCTTCGAACGCCTGCAGGCGCTCTTTTTCCTTCTCGCCCTCGCCTTCTTTCAGGCGGACGTTGACGCGCACCGTGTCGCCGGGGCGAAATTCGGGGAGGTCTTTGCGCAGTTGCGCTTCATGGAGTTTTGCTATAACCAGATTCATGTTCGTATTCCCTGCAGACCCACTCAGGCGGGGCCAGCTCTTCAAAAGCAAACCCCAA
>Ga0074044_10000446_pt1 | contig 40698 bp, 38 predicted proteins | sample BogForMeECP23OM1_FD_94443 | JGI IMG/M metagenome (GOLD analysis project Ga0074044, IMG submission 94443) | Bog forest soil microbial communities from Calvert Island, British Columbia, Canada - Bog Forest MetaG ECP23OM1 | ecosystem: Environmental > Terrestrial > Soil > Wetlands ...
AAGCTTCCCAAGCTTCGGACGTGGGTTCGATTCCCATCGCCCGCTCCAGAAATTCTGTTGATGCAGTTGGCTGTACCGGGCCTTGGGTACGAAAAAGCGGCCGTCCGAGCCAGTTCAAATCTGCCTCCCAACCAATTCGTGTATCAGAAAGCCGGGAGCCGCGATTCGGGCCTTTTTTTTTGTGAAGCATTCCGCCAATTGCGACCGCCAGAAACTGCGCTCGCCCCACCGGTAATCGCTTCGAATCTATGAAGTGATCTTGCAGAAAACATCATTCTCTTCCCATTTTGCTTCCGTCCCGATGAACTCGGAAAACGCGGTAAGATCTTTCCCCACGCCGTCCACTCCCAGCCGCACGGGCGTCTCTGGATTACGCGGCGTCGCGCCATTCAGCCGCACTTTGCCCTCGCGAATCAAGGCAAACGCCTGCGTCCGCGAACAAAAACCCAACTTTGAAAGCGCGCGCGCAAGCCCTACCCTCTTATCTTTGTTCGAGCCGTGTTTCGTGGATTGCAGTGCAGTAGATTTTTTGCCCGCCATAGCTGTAGCTCAGGCCTTCAGGCCTGAGGCCTTCCCCAACCCAAAGCACCGCTTCTAATTAGCCGAGCGCCGCCATTTCAGAGGGAATCTTCCAGCTCAGCTTTTCTTCTCCGGCGCCTTCTCCGCATGCTTCACTTCGCCGTAGCGTTTCGCCAGCCACGCCTGCACTTCCTTGGGGTCATACTTGAAAGGGCCATTCCCGCCCTTGTAGGAAATCCGCCCGTTTTCATCCACAACGTAAAGCCGTTCCGGCCACGCGGCATACGCGTCATTCGCCGCATTGCTCATTTCATCGATGCCAAAAGGTAGGGGGAATTTGAACCGCTGCGTGAAGTCGTTGGCGATCGCAATCCGCTGCTCCAGCGTCTTGGGCTGGGCGTAGCAGACATTGTCCTTCTCTTTTTCGTTCGACTTCATGCGCCACTCGTCGGTGGGGTGCGCTTCCCGAATGTAGACAGTCAGAAAATCAGCGTGGTCCTTGTAGTCGTTATAGATTTGCACGATATCGCCCAACTGGCGACGGAAGGGTGGTCAAGTAAAACTCCCAAAAACCAGCACCAGCGGCCGCCCCTGGGCGCGTTCACGAATCTGAAAGCGCGTCGCTCCATCCAACGCCACCAGCCGCGCATCGGGCGCGCTGTCTCCCACCTTCAGCGTTCCCAAGTGCATGTGCGGCAGGGCGAACCGCACCATTTCTATCGCATCCTTCGGCCCGCCCGCCATAATGCTCAGTCCGACATAAGTAAGGACCAGCAGTCCTCCGACGGAAATGGCTGTCCATAGAAGTATGCGATTCATAAGGGTCTCTCAGCGCAGCGTCCTTACGCTGTCAGTCCGTCTGATCTTATTATTGCCCGGGAACCCACCGGAGCGTAAGCCCGGATCGCTAGGCGGTTTTCTTGGTCCATGCCCCCAAAATCACGCCCATCAGGACTAGCCCAGCCAGCGGATAGAACTCGTTAATTGCGAAAAGTTCCTTGGAGCGCATCTCAAACATGTAGGTCATAAATGTGATCGGCCCCACAAAGCCGATCCACATCAGCACGCCCACGGAAGCGCCGCGCCCCGCCGTATTGGCATTGCGCCAGATGCACAGCTGCGCCAGCGAGTAAGCGATCAACAATTCCAAAAGGAACGAGACGATCAAGGGGACTACTGGGCTCACACTCTTCGATTGCTCGATGGTCATGTGTTCCAGGTCCATCCAGGCCTTGTTAAAAAGAACCCCGTACCAAAGAAATCCGAGGAACCAGTAGGCCACGGCAGCAACGACCACGGCAAGATAGTTAGTCTTCATTTCGATTTTCCCCCACGAAATGCGCACCGCAAGAATTTTGGCCCAGGGAAGAGCGGTGGCGTTTCCGCGCCGAGTCTGTAACCGCCTCGCGGCAAAGTCAAGCTACTTCACGCGATAGAAAACCTGCAGCAACCCGCTGGGGTAGGCCTTCGAGCGCACCAATTCAAGCTCCGTCTCAGGATAGGGTTGCGCAAACAAGGGAACGCCGTCGCCCAGCAGCCGCGGGTGAATGGATATCCCGATTTCGTTGACGAGCCGCTTCTGCAGGAACTCTCTCACCATCTCCCCGCCTCCCACCAGCCAGATATCCTTTCCCGGCCGGGCGCGCACGGATTCTGCCCACATCTCGGGCGGATCGGAGACCACCTCGACGTGCTCCTGCTTTCCCTTCGGCAACAGGTGCGAGAACACGTAATTCTTCATCCCCGGGAAAAGCGGGCCGGAAGGCGCGAGTTCAATGGCCTTCTGATATGTTTTGCGTCCCATGACGGCCACATCCACGGTCGCAAAAAACTCCTTCATGCCGTAATCCTGGTCCATGAACAGCCAGTCCACGCCGCCATCTTTGCGCGAAATGTAGCTGTCCAGGCTGGACGCGACAAAGTATTTAATCAGCCGCATTGTTTCGAGAGAATACCACTACGCCCGTGCTTTTTCGATCATCTCTTCCCAAATCCCTTTGGATTTCAGGATCAGTTCGACGGCTTCGCGTACCGCGCCGTGGCCCGCGTGCGCCCGCGTCGTATAGTGCGCGATTTCCTTGACGTCGGCGACCGCATCCCCCACCGCTACCGCCAGCCCTGCCCGCCGCATCAGTGGAATGTCCGGAAGGTCGTCGCCCACGAATGCCACCTCGGCATCCGCCACTCCGGCTTTCCGCAAAATCTCCTCGTAGGCGGGCATCTTCACTGGAATCTTCATGTACACGTAATCAATGTGCAGTTCGCGTCCGCGCCGCTGCAGCGCAGGGCTTTCGCGGCCCGTGATGCAGCCCGTCTTGAGTCCGGCAGTTTGTGCCAGCGTCAGGCCCTGGCCATCGTGCGCGTCAAACGTCTTGATCTCCAGCGCGGTGCCGTCGGGTTGCGACAACAGTGTGACGCCTCCATCGGTCATCGTGCCGTCAACGTCCATCAACAGCAGCTTGATCTTTGCGGCACGTTTCTTCAGAGCAGGTGAAATCTTCATCGCGCGAGCCAATGGTTCCTCCCATAAAAATGAGTAATGAGTTTAGCAGCAATCAACAAAGGGCTTATCATTGCGGACAAAAGCCGCACAAACACAAACCGGGTAGCTACATCAGCTCCAATGTCCACAGGTCATGGAGGTGAACCACGCCAACAACCTGCTGCGCTTCATTCACCACTACCACCGACGTGATCTTTTTCTTTTCCATCAGGTTCAGCGCTTCGCTGGCCAGTAGCTTTGGACCGATGGTCTGCGGCGTGCGCACCATGCAATCGCCCGCGGTCATCGCCAGCGTCGCGCCGCCGTGTTTTTCCATCAAGCGGCGAAGATCGCCATCCGTCAATATGCCCGCCAGTTTGCCTTCGGGCGTGGTCACCGTGGTCATTCCAAGTTTCTTCGCGGACATTTCATGAAACACAGCGGGCATGGGTGCATCCGTTGCCACCCGGGGCATGGCATCCCCTGAATGCATCAGGTGTTCCACGCGCAAAAGTTTATTCCCCAGGCGCCCCGCCGGATGCAGCGCCGCAAAATCGTCCGGGCGAAATCCGCGCTTTTCCAGCAGGGAAATAGCCAGCGCATCGCCGACGGCCATGGCCACGGCCGTGCTTGCCGTGGGCGCAAGATTCAGCGAACAGGCTTCTTCCTTCACGCTGACGTCCAGCGCAACATCACTTGCTTCCGCCAATGTCGATTTCAAGTTTCCCGTCAGTGTGACAATGGAGATTTCCAGCCGCTTCAACGTCTCCAGTAAATTCAGGATCTCCTGCGTTTCCCCGCCGTAGCTGATGGCCAGCAGGGCGTCGCCCCGCGCCAGCATTCCCAGATCCCCATGCAGCGCTTCCGCCGGATGCAAAAAGAATGACGGCGTTCCAGTGCTCGATAGCGTTCCGGAAATCTTGCGCCCAATCAGCCCGGATTTCCCCATGCCGGTCACGACCACGCGGCCTTTGCAGGCAAAGAGCAGGTCAACGGCGCGATCAAACGAAGTGTCCAGGCGCGCCAACACGTCTTGAATGGCCTGCGCTTCAATTCGCAAAACGCGGCGCGCGGTTTCCAGGCTCATGCCGTGCTCCAGCGCCGCACCAATGTGGAGAGTTCCTTGAGGCGCAAAAGGAGTTGCGGCAGTTGCGCCAGGGGAAGGGCATTAGGACCATCGGAAAGAGCCGCGGCGGGATTGTCATGCGTCTCCAGGAAAATGCCGTCCACGCCCGTGGCCACGCCCGCGCGCGCCAGCGGCTCAATATACTCAGGCTGGCCGCCGCTCGCGTGGCCCTGGCCGCCGGGAAGCTGCACGGAGTGCGTCACGTCGTAGACCACCGGGTAGCCGAATTTCTGCAGCACCGGAAACGTCCGCATATCCACAACCAGATTGTTGTAGCCGAAGCTGGCCCCGCGCTCCGTCAGAAGGATCTTTGCGTTTCCGGCCGCGGCAATTTTCTCCGCCACATTCCCCATATCCCACGGCGAAAGGAACTGCGCCTTCTTCACGTTAACGATCCGCCCCGTCTTCGCGGCCGCCACCAGCAAATCCGTCTGCCGCGAAAGAAAAGCGGGTATTTGCAAAATGTCCGCCACTTCCGCCGCCGGTGCTGCCTGCGAAGCATCGTGAATATCCGTCAGTATGGGCAAACGCAAATCCACCTTAATCTTGCCAAGGATCCGCAAGCCCTCGATCAATCCCGGCCCGCGGTAGGACTTAACGGACGAGCGGTTGGCCTTGTCGTACGATGCCTTGAAAATATACGGCACGCCCGCATCCGCCGCGATTTTCGCCACGCGCTCCGCCATCATCCGCGCATGCGCCTCCGACTCGATCACGCATGGGCCCGCAATCAGAAAAAGCGGGTTGCCCCCGCCAAGCCGCAGCGACCCAAGTAGGATTTCACGAGTGGTAGTCATTTATAGAACGAAGATATCACAGGCTGAGCTAGGGCCGGTCAACCGGAAGAATCCGAAATCGGCGCTTGCCGCCGATGCGGTACACCGAGAAATCCGTCTGATCCACAGTGACGATTGTCTCAACGGACTCACGGATGGCGAGATACACTAGGGTTGCATCCGCGAAGTCCATCGGCCGATCTGCGTATTGTGACATTAGTGTGTGGATGTGATGCAACTCGGAGTCCTGAATTGACGCGAGCATGATTGTGCCAGATCGTAGAAACTGCCACGTTGTTTCTTTCCTGGATGGGGAATCACCCACCATATGGAAAAGTTCGGCCAGCACTGCTTCCGTCGTCAGCAGCGGATATCGCAATTGCCGGATTGCCTCTTGGCACGGAGTGTGCCAGCGGTCTGACTTATCCAATACGGCTAGAATTGCGCCTGTATCAATTAAAGCGTCGACGGCCATATTTCCGAGCGAGTCGCTTGCGCACTAACTCGCGAACCATTTCGGAGCGTCTAGGATTCTTGCCCGCGAAGACGCCGATGAATGGCGCCGCTGCAGCGTGAAGGCGTTCTTGCTCCTCATCGTCGGCGATATCCACGGCGTTCTTTGCCAGCCATTCGCGAGCGGCCATATCCAGCACGGCCGAGATGCAGACCTTGCGAGCTCGTGCCACCCGCTCCAAATCAGACTTGAGCCCGCGGGAAAGCCGCCAGCTATAGACTTCAGTCTTCATGCACTACAGTGTAGTGCATGCTCACTATTTTGGCAACTGTGCCGAATTGTCCCTGATTTTCGCTGATTTCGCGGTTCCCCGAATTAAATCAGGCCGCGGCGTGAGGCGTAGCGCGCAGCGCGGGCGCATGAGGCTGCGTCTCGCCAGTTGGGCTTGGGGCTGTCGGCCGGGACTTCTGCAGTCTATGCTCCAGCGCCGCCCCAATGAACGCCGCAAACAGCGGATGCGGATCGAATGGCTTCGACTTGAATTCCGGGTGAAACTGGCAACCCAGGAACCACGGATGGTTGGGTGCCTCAACGATCTCCACGTAATTCTCGTCGGGCGTCCGACCGGTAATTTTCAGTCCGGCCGCCGTCAGAATCTTCTCGTATTCGCGATTGAATTCGTAACGGTGCCGGTGCCGCTCGCTGATCTCCAGCTTTCCGTAAGCCTTGTGTGCGAACGATCCCGGCTCCAGCTTGCACGGCCACGCGCCCAGCCGCATCGTGCCGCCCATCTCGTCCACGCCCAGAAGTTCGCGCAATTTGTAAATCACGCGGTGCGGCGTCTGCGGGTCGAATTCCGTGCTGTCGGCTTGCTTCAGGTTGGCCAGATCGCGCGCATATTCGATCGTGGCGCATTGCATGCCCAGGCAAATGCCAAAGAACGGCGCCTTGTGTTCGCGCGCATATTGAATCGTATAAATCATCCCCTGGATGCCGCGCTTCCCAAACCCGCCGGGAACCAGGATGCCGTCGTACCCACGCAAGTGTTTCTCCGCCGCTTCCGGCGAATCAATCTCCTCGGACTCAATCCACTCGATCACCGTCTTGTGATTGTGCGCCAGTCCGCCATGCAGCAGGGCTTCGCGCAAGCTCTTATACGCATCCTCAAGCTGCACATACTTGCCCACAATCCCAATTTTCACTTCGCCGCGCGGATGGTGCAGCCGATCCAGCATCTCCAGCCAGGGCTGCATATCCGCCGGCCGCTCTTCCAGCCTCAGCGAACGGATGATCTGCGCTTCCAGCCCCTCCTTGCTCAACTCGACCGGCACTTCGTAAATCGCCTTCACATCCTCCATCGAAATCACGCGCGATTCCGCAACGTTGCAGAACAGCGCTATCTTTTTCTTCAACTCCGCCGGAATGTGGTGATCGCTCCGGCATAGCAGGATATCCGGCTGAATCCCGATTCCCAGCATTTCCTTCACGCTGTGCTGCGTCGGCTTGGTTTTCAGTTCGCCCGCCGCCGCGATGAACGGCACCAGGGTCACATGCACAAACAGTGTGTTTTCCGGGCCCAGCTCCAGCCGCATCTGGCGAATGGCTTCCAGAAACGGCAGCGATTCGATGTCCCCCACCGTCCCGCCAATCTCCACGATCACGATGTCCACGCCTTCGGACACCTTCCGGATGCAGCGTTTGATTTCGTCGGTAACGTGCGGGATCACCTGCACGGTCTTTCCCAGGTAGTCGCCGCGGCGCTCGCGGGCCAGAATCGTCTCGTAAATGCGGCCCGTGGTCCAGTTGTTGTCGCGTGTCAGCTTCACGTGCGTGAAACGCTCGTAGTGCCCCAGGTCCAGGTCCGTCTCCGCCCCGTCGTCGGTGACGAACACCTCTCCGTGCTGAAAGGGGCTCATCGTGCCGGGATCCACATTCAGGTACGGATCGCATTTTTGGATGGTGATCTTGAAGCCGCGACTTTCGAGGAGACAACCGATGGAGGATGCTGCTACGCCCTTGCCAAGTGAGGAAACTACACCACCAGTTACAAAGATATATTTTGGCGCCATCCGGGTCGCTCGCGTCCGCCGTGGGCGGATTTGAGCTTGTCGTACCTCCGCTGGATTGACGTACGAATAATTATGGGCGGAACCTCCCATTGTGTCAATGCAATCTCTTCGCTCTCAATCATCAGACTTTCTTATGGTCGTATGAAACCTTTTACTTTTTCCCGGGTTCATACCATTGGGAAGTGCGGCAAGGTCTGCTTAGTGGCTGGTACGGCACAGGGGGGCATTCCAGCCAGGGTTCGGGCGTAACGTTGTCTGGACCTGCAAGCGTCTATATCTTTGGGAACTTTGGGGCCTATGACCGCTTTCGCCATAGTAGCAAGCAAATGAGGAAAACAATGCCAATCAGAAAGACCTTTTTATTCATTGCCGTGGCGGCGCTATTCTCCGCCGCGGCCCTGGCGCAGGAAAAATCCCCGCTGGCTTCAGCGCGATTCGGTGCGTACGACGTGAAGCAAGAGGGCACTCTTGTGGGCACGGTCATCGATTACAAACCGTCCTCGACGACTCCCCCGCTCGGCGCCCGCCTTACCTTACAAACCCCCGCCGGTGTCGTTGATGTTCATCTTGGCGATGCCCGGCTGCTCACCGCAAATCACTTCAACATTCAGTCCGGCGATACCCTGCGCATCATCGGCGCTTACACCCCTGTTGGCTCTTCCTCCCTCTTCCTGGCACGCATCGTGCAAAAGGGCACCCAGGCGTTGACGCTGCGCACCCAGCGCGGCTTTCCGGTTCGTTACATAGCCCCGAAAAATAGTGCGGAAACAAAGTCCCAGGGAGGTGTGCTGTGAAGCGTCTCCTCTGGCTCTCAACTCTGGCCTTCTCTGTTGCCCTGGCCGCCTGCAACAGTGGCGGCGGTTCCTCGATTACGGTGCCGCCTCCAACCGGCGGATTCACCCTCGGCAGCTTGAATGGCACTTACGCCTTTTCGATGAGCGGCATGGATCCTAGCACTGGCGCCTATTTTGTGCGCACTGGCAGTTTCGTCGCCGATGGTGCCGGCAACATCAGCAGCGGGCTGGAGGACGCCGTCGATCTCGGCTCGGCCGTCAATGAGGTCACCTTGTCAGGGAAGTACACCGTGCTGGCCAATGGCCGCGGCACCATCGTCCTTACCGACAGTTCAGGCGACACTTTGGACTGGACCATGGACCTGCAGTCCAGCAGCCAGGGCCTGCTGGTGGAAACCGATGGCAATTTTGCCAGCAGCGGCAGCTTCAACCTTCAGAACGTCAACGATTTCCTCCTCACCTCTATCGCCGGAAACTACGTCTTTGATTTCTCCGGCATCAACCTGGGCCCGAGCGGCGCAGCTGTGACCAATATCTCCATCATCGGAGATATCGCCGCAAATGGTGGGAGCATCACCGGCGGCGTAATTGATACCAATGATTTTAACAACGGTCCTTCCGGCGCTACCATCCTTACGCCCGGATCCTATCAACTCGATCCCACGTACGGAACGACGTATGGCCGCGGCACAGCCACCTTCGCGGGCCGTACTTTCGCCTTCTACATCGTGGATGCCACGCACCTCAAGTTCATCGAGGAAGACGCGACTGGCACGGAAGGTGCTTCGGGTGATGCGCTTGTGCAAACCGGCGCCATTCCTGCCACGACTGCGGCGTTCACCGGCAATTTTGTTTATCTCGTGGGCGGAGCGTCTACCCTTGGCGCTGACGCCTCTGTCGCTCGCTTCACAGTGAGCGGCCCAGGCACCATCGGTAGCATTTCTTATGACGAAAATAATGCCGGCACGCCAGCCCATATCTCCCAGGGCTCCAACATCTCCAATGCCACCTGTGCCATTGATGCAGCCAACGCGGGCAGCGGCCGTGGTACTTTCACCTTTACGGATTCCACCGGTGGCACATTCTCCTACGTCTTCTACCTCTACTCACCCAACAGCGGAGTGATTCAGGATGTCAGCACCAATATCGTCGCGGACGGCACTCTGCTGGGGCAGTCCGGCTCGCCCTTCACCCTCGCTGGCCTGGCCGGAAACTACGTCTACAATTGGAACGGAGTGAACAATTCCTCTCTCAACGAGGAAGATTTCATTGGCCAGTTCACCCTGGCCAGCGGCTCGAGCAACAACATCTCCGGCGTCTTGGATGGCACCGTCGTTGGCGCCAGCGCTGGCAATCTCTATCCGAACATCGGTACGCAGGGCACTTTGACCATCAACAGCACGGATAGCACCACCAACAACACTTTGACAATCGTCGCGGGTAGCCCTCTTTCGGCCACCTATAATTCCGTGGCCTACGTTGTCGATGCCAGCACCGTTCTTGTCCTGGATACGGATAAGAGCAGCGTGCTTGCCGGCGTTGTTACCCGGCAATCCCAATAATCACTCGGCCGCAAGAGAACACTCGCTCCTCCGGCCACCGCTAACCTGCCGCCCGGCAAGCTCCGTCTTCGCCGGGCGGCCTCATTTTTGCATCAGCCTTTCCACGCGCCCCACATCTTCGGGAATATCCACGCTCACCGCGTCATGCACCACCTCAGCCACGCGGATCTTCCAGCCATTCTCGAGCCAGCGCAGTTGCTCGAGCTGCTCGATCTTCTCCAGTTCTCCCTGCGGCAAAGTCGAATACTCCAGCAGCGCCTCGCGTTGAAAAACGTACAGCCCCAGATGCTTCCAGTACTTTACGTGCAGTTTCTGCTGCGTATCTCGTATCCACGGAATCGGTGCGCGGGAAAAATAGAGCGCGTTGCCGTCAAAGTCCAGCACCGTCTTCACCACATTCGGATCCATAATGTCCCCCGCATGACGGATGGGCGTCGCTACCGTGGCGATCTGCGCCTGTGGCTCCTCCAGCAGTGCGCCGACTGCCGTGTCAATCGCCGCTGGATCAATCAGCGGTTCGTCTCCCTGTACGTTGACGAACACCTCGCCCGGCTCGTGCACCGCCACCTCCGCGATACGCTCCGTGCCCGTGCGGTGGTCGGCCCGGGTCATACGCGCTTCACCGCCGAACGCCTTCACCGCATCCACAATCCGCTGATCATCCGTCGCCACGATCACGCGGTGCACCGTCTGTGCTTGCTTTGCCCGCTCGTATACGTGCTGCACCATGGGTTTCCCCGCCAGTGGCACCAGCGGCTTCCCTGGTAGCCGCGTGGATGCGTAACGCGACGGGATCACTACAATCACTCTGGGATCACTCATTATTCCGCCCCTTCACATTTCCTTCTGCAGCCGATGCTAGCATAAGGTGCAACCTTCGTCGGACTTCTCACCCCTTATTTACGCTTGCGCGCAGGGGACTTGCCTTCCCGAACCCCGGTGCTATTATGATGTCTCTGCGCGGCCCTCCCGGCAGACCGGGAGAAGGGGGAGCCGTGAAGCGCGCTCTGTGTGAGACCCGCAATTCGGCCGTGCCTGCGATTTCCCGCCTGCTCGCTGGTCTGCTGCTGCTTTGGCTGGCCTACCCTCTTTGTGCGCAAGATACCCCAAGAAGTCTAGTACCACCCGAACCGTCGGCCACTCCTGCCAAGCTCGACGCCCTCTCGCGGAACACCCCCGCCATCAAAATCATCCCCGGCAAGGTCATCCGCACCGACGTCGATCTGGCCCTGGTCAACGTGACCGTCACCGACCCCTACAATCGTTTGGTCACCGGCCTCGACAGCGATAACTTCCGTGTCTTCGAGGACAACGTCGAGCAGGAAATCGTCACCTTCTCCTCCGAGGACGTGCCCATTTCCATCGGCGTCATCTTCGATTTCAGCGGCAGCATGTCCAACAAGGTTGACAAGGCTCGTGACGCCGCCTTGGAATTCTTCAAGACCGCCAATCCTCAGGATGAATTCTTCCTCGTTAGCTTCAATGAACGCGCCGAACTCACCAGTGCCTTCACCAACAGCGTGGAAGATTTGCAGAGCCGTATGATGCTCACCTCACCCCGCGGCAGGACCGCCCTGCTCGATGCTGTCTACCTCGGTCTCAGCCAGATGAGGGGTGCACACAACGCCAAACGTGCCTTGCTCATCCTTTCCGATGGAGGTGATAATCATAGTAGGTACAACGAGAACGATATCAAACGCCTGGTCAGAGAAGCGGATACCCAGCTCTATGCCATCGGCATTTTTGACCCGTTCGGATATCGTAATCGGTCGCCTGAAGAACTCAACGGCCCCTCGCTGCTCGGCGAAATTACGGAATTGACGGGTGGCCGCGTGTTTGCCGTCGAGCATCTAAATGATCTGCCGGACATTGCGTCCAAGATCGGCATGGAGCTGAGAAATCAATATGTACTCGGATACCGGCCAAGCAACCACGTTCATGATGCGCGCTGGCGCAAAATTAAGGTTAAACTGCGCGCGCCAAAGGGCCTCCCGCCCCTCTCTGTCTACTCCAAGACCGGCTACTATGCCCCGGCGCACTGAAGCTCATTTTCACTATCTTTCGTCCTGGCTCGCCTTCTTCGCTCTTTCCTTGGTCCTGCTCCTATTTGCCAGCCCCTTGCTGGCCCAGATTCCTGTGGACACGCCCCCTCCTCCGCCTCCCCCCGACCAGTCCCAGACGGGCAGCCGCATCAAATTGCAAGTCAACCTGGTCGTGCTCCACACCACCGTCCTCGACGACCGCGGCAAATTCGTCGAAGGCCTCGCACAGGATAATTTCCGCGTCTACGAAGACAAGGTCGAGCAGAAGCTCAATCTCTTCAAGCGCGAGGATATTCCCGTCAGCATGGGTCTCGTCATTGACAACAGCGGCAGCATGCGCGACAAACGGCCCCGCGTGAACGAAGCCGCGCTCACGCTCGTCCAGAATAGCAATCCCCAGGACGAAGCCTTCGTCGTCAATTTCAACGACGATTTCTACCTCGATCTCGACAAGGACTTTACCAACAGCATTCCCGAACTCAAGGAAGCTCTCGAGCGCATTGATGCCCGCGGCAGTACCGCCCTCTACGACGCCATCATCGGCTCGCTGGACCACCTGAAAAAAGGTAAGAAAGAAAAGAAAGTCCTGCTGATCGTCACCGATGGCGAGGACAACGTCAGCCGCAATTCACTCGAGAAAACCGTTCGCGAGATTCAGAAAACCGATACTGTCATCTATACCATCGGCTTGCTCAGCCAGGAAAGCAAACGCAGCGCCAAAACCGCCAAGAAAGCCCTGGCCGAAATCGCTGCCGCTTCCGGCGGCGTCGCCTATTTCCCGGAAAACGTCGAAGATGTTCACAGTATTTGTGAACAAGTGGCCCACGACATTCGCCACCAGTACACTTTGGGCTATTACCCCTTGAACGTTGCCCGCGATGGCAGCTTCCGCAGCATTCACGTGGACGTTCTTCCTCCCCGCGGCAAAGGCAAGCTCGTCGCACGCACGCGCAACGGCTACTACGCCCCGCAAGCCTCCACTTCCACCGCCACCGGCAAGTAACTCCCTTTCCCCAAAACTGTCATCCCGCGTGCCCGCCGGAGGAGGGACCGGAGTGCCGCGCTTTATGCGGCACGCAGCGGAGGGATCACGGCACAACCCCCGTTCCACGTCACCCGTTGCATTTCTCTTCTCTGTGAACTCTGTGCTCTCTGTGTCCTCTGCGTAATTCTTTTCTTCCATCGCGGCCAGCAGTTTATGCTCGGCCCAACTCCCCCAAAAAACTCTTCCCATGCGGAATCGCCCCGCCAAAATTTTCCGCAACGGTCTGCCCCATGTCAGCCAATGTTTCCCGCACGCCCAGACTCGCTCCGCGCGGCGCAGCGGGCGTATACGCCAGGATCGGCACGTACTCTCTCGAGTGGTCCGTGGTTTCCCAACGCGGGTCCGGATCGCATCCATGGTCCGCGGTAATCATCAGCAAATCGCTCGCCTTCAGCAGCGGCAAATATGCATCCAGTCCCACATCAAATTCCTCCAGCGATTTTGCAAAACCCTCCACATCCTTACGGTGGCCGTACAACATATCAAAATCCACCAGGTTGCAGAAAATCAGTCCGCCCTTGCGTTCGCCCAAGGCAGCCGTCAATTTTTCCATTCCATCCGCGTTCGATTTGGTCGTGACGTAATCGTCCACGCCACGCCCATTGTAAATATCGTGAATTTTCCCGACCCCCAACACCGGCACGCGGCGTTCTTTCAAGACGTCCAGCAGCATTGGCCAGGGCGGGTCCACCGCATAATCGTGCCGCCGCGATGTCCTCGTGAAATGTCCCGGTGCGCCCATAAACGGCCGCGCAATCACGCGCCCCACGCGGTGCTTCCCATCCAGCAATTTGCGCGCGATTTCGCACATCCGGTAAAGTTCCGCGATCGGAATCACCTCTTCGTGCGCCGCGATCTGAAACACGCTGTCGCCCGACGTGTACACAATCGGTTTCCCCGTCCGCACGTGTTCCTCGCCCAGTTCCTTGATAATCTCTGTCCCCGACGCCGGCTTGTTTCCCAACGTCTTTCGCCCAATCTGCTTCTCAAACGGCTCCATCACTTCCGGCGGAAATCCCTGCTTGTAAACGGGAAACGCCTGGTCCAGCCACACTCCGGCCATCTCCCAGTGTCCCGTGGTCGTATCTTTTCCCGGTGAAACTGTCGCGCCTTTTCCATAAAACCCGCGTGGCGTTTCTGCCGGCGGCACATGCTGCAGGGGCGCGATGTTCCCAATCCCAAGTTCCGCAAGCGTTGGTATCTGCAAAGTGCGCGATTCGGCGATGTGGCCCAGCGTGTTGCGTCCCGTGTCGCCATACTCCGCTGCGTCCGGCAACTCGCCAATCCCCACGCTATCCAGGACAATCCAAATCACCCGCTCAAACTTCGCCATCTTCCTGCCTCCCCGCGCCTCGCCCTTCTCCCGCCGCACTCTAGCATAGCCCGCTCCGTCTGCGGCAATTGACCCCTCTCCCCAACTCGCCCTACGATGGTCCCAGCGGCACGCTCCCGGTGAACTTATTTCTTCAATTTTGCGTATTACATGAATAGAAGGAGTACCCATGTCTCAGCAGGGTCGCCCACGAAGCGGTTCGGTCGTGTTTCCGCTTCTGCTCATTTCTTTTGGCACTTTATTCTTGCTCTGGCGCTGGCTGCCCGATTTTGATCCCTTCCCGGTTCTCTGGAAATACTGGCCGCTCTTCCTGATTCTCGTGGGCGCCGGGATGGTCTGGGATCGCGCGCAACGCCTTCGCGATCCGCAAGCCGTCCCATCCTTTCCGTACGGCTCCATGTTCGGCACCCTGGCGTTTATGCTCGTTCTTAGCCTTCTGCTCTGGCACAACCACTCCACTCACCGTCACCACTGGACCAATTGGGATACGGTTTCTACTGGCAGCAATCGCCACTCTACCAAGGCCGTCTCCCGCCAGGGCGCTAAGGCCGTCCACATGAACCTGGAAATGCCCGCCGGAGAACTACGACTGGAAGGTGGCGCGCACCAATTGCTGGAGGCGGAATTCTACAGCAGCGGTTCATGGGGCGAGCCGGAAGTGCAGTACACCGTCGAAAACGGACTCGGCTCTCTGACCATTACTCAGGAAAAAGGCGGGCAGATCGTCGGCAACTCAGACAATACCTGGACCCTCAAGGTGGACGACGAAACGCCCCTCGAACTTAAGGTAGATGTGGGCGCCGGCAAAGGCGAATTCCATCTCGCCAAGGTGAATTTAACGCGCCTCGAACTGAATATCGGCGCTGGCCAGGCCAATGTGGACCTCTCCGGCGAGCGCGCCAAGGATCTCCAAGCTGAGATTAACGGTGGCGTCGGCGAAGCCGTCGTTCGCCTGCCAAGAAACGTCGGCGTTGTTGCCACGGTCCACGGCGGCCTAGGCTCCGTCGATGTCCACGGCCTCAAGGAAGAAGATGGTGAGTACACCAACGCAGCCTACGGCAAATCCCCCAGCACTATCCACCTCACCGTCGAAGGCGGCATCGGCCACATCCGCCTCGAGCAGGAATAACCCAGTCGTCTACCAAGCTGTTTCGATCTCCGCTTCTGGCCAGCGATCGGGATAAGTCTAGTAAGCCGACCCATCGAGCACTATGACGGGTCAGTCGGCCGGTTCGGTTAGCGCCCGTTCGAATCGTATTAAGCGGTAGCCGCTTTTGCCGCTGGGCGGGAGCGCTTTGCTTCCCACGCTTGGCGCATCTCTTCGCGCCGCGCGAGCACATGTTTCTTGGCATCCTCGAAGTTCTTGTAGACCCGCTTGCCTTTGATCATGTTGCAGGGACGGCAGCAAGCTACCAGGTTGGCAGGATCCTTCTTCCCGCTTCGCGCGCGCGGCACGACGAAATCAACGGACATGACCAGCGCGTTTTCAAAGCTGGCCCTTCCATCCAATCCGCAATACTTGCAGCAGAATTGATCGCGTTCCAGAATCTTCAGGCCTTCGCCTTGGCCTACGGGCATATCCACTCTTGACAGGGTCATGAAGTTGAATGGCATGGAACACCTCCCATCAAGTCTCGTTGGGACCTGATGGCAGCAATCCTACGCTTGTGCCTGGCTTTGCTCAATCCCGGACAACCCCACCAAGGACAGGTCGCCCACGAATTGGGGAGTGGTAACCCACAACCTCCGGCCGCTTAAGTCCCAGTAAACGTCGCCGCGATCGAGGGCTTCGGTCGCGTACTCGCGAAGCGAGTTCAACTCCCAATTGTGCCTACCATACGCAGCCACTAAGTCCCGCAAATTCCCTTCATTGCGTTTGTCCACGGCCGCTCATCTCCCGTTTCCGGAAAAGGGCCGAAGCCGCACAAATATTGCAACGCTGAAGGGATGCGGCCCATAAATAGGTTTCAACGTTTCCGGGACGCCGTACGTCGTAAACTGCGCACCGATCGCCGATGCGAGGCGCGGAACTAGATCGATGTCAAGGTCATAACCAAGGGTGTAACCTTCCACACGGCCGATCGCTTCTTCGGCAAAATTGGGTGGCAGCGGGTTCTCGCCGAGAATGAGCTCATTCGACCGCCCAACGTTTTCGATTCGTGTCCAAACATAATTGCGTGTGCGGAAGCGTACCGTGGATTCCAAGAGGTAGCTGTTAAAAACCGAGTTGTCCTGGAGCGAGCGCGTGCGGCCCCAGAGAGCCGTGCTGGCCCAGTTGCCTTTCTGGAGCGGGCGGTTGTACATAATGGAGGCGGTCATGCGTTCCTGATTCTCGGCGGGAAACAGCGCCTCGGGGCTGGCGAGGTGCCCGTACGAGTATTGGCCGCTCCAATTCCTCGCTGGCTGCAACGTCAGGCGCGTGGACCATGAATCGATCTTGCCTTGATCGATGTCCCACCGGAATTCGTCCGGCTCGCGGCCGTGAAATCCAGACGCTTCGATCCGTGTGATGCCATAAGTGAGACCGAGAGTGACCACGTCGTCCGCTATGTGGGTCGAGTCTTCTTGATGGTGACCGAGTGCTGCGAGCGGATCTTCCGCGGCAGACGCGCGATGTGGATAGGCCGTTGGCCCGAGCGCCGGATCGCCCACGGACGCAGCGTAAAACGAGAGGAGACTCTTCTCGCTCAATTTCAGGTCGTACAGCGCGGCCAATTCCATCACGAAGTCATGCGGGTGCTGGCCGTCCGCGATGGGCAAGCCATACGCGGTCTCACCCTGTTGGAATAGGAGGGGGTAACGACGATCGGAGATCGTAGCCGGTTCGAGAGTGAGCATGCTGCGAATGGTGAACAGGCCGGGCCCGGCCTCATGTTGCGCCATGCCCATGAACCAGTTGGTCGAGAAAAATTTGTCCCCGCCGCGCGAGCGAGCCGATTGCTGTTCGTCGAGGATGAAGGCGTTGGCGTGAAACATCAGCATCCAGCCGCGCTTCATCGTCATGAGCATGGGAACAGGTGTCGAATTTGGCTGGGCGCTCGTACCCGAGGTTGCATGGCGCTCGATTTCCAGGACGAAGGTTTCCGGTTGCATATTCATCGGCTCGCCTGCGGCCGTTTGGCCGTGCTGCTTTCCGGACATGTTTGCCATGTCCTCATGCGTTCCGCTTTGCTGCGATTGCCCGAACGTGAGGCCGACGAAGATTAGGAAAAGAGCGACTGCATAAAATAGCCGCATGATACAAGCCTCCTCAGAGGCAACACTTTGTGCGGGTTGATGCAAAACGTGGATCAGTTACGCGGGAACAGGCTCCGCCTACGCGGTGCGGTTAGCGACGCTCGTTCATGGGAGGGGAAATGACCGTTCTAGATTCGCAGACTGGCCAGGAGAGGAAGCGGACTAACGAATCCCGATTTTTCCATTGCGGCCTGCATTCGATCGACGGCGTTCAACAACAAGCGTGCGGAGAGGACTTCAAAGGCGAGATACGAAAACTGCGCATTCTTAAACTGAGACACCAGGGCCAAAGCATTACTGCACGATTCGTGCGGACAAAGCGTTGCCGCAGTGGCGGATGTGCACCTCGCCTGCGCTGCTGGCCGTAGCTTTTCTGTCGCAGCCATGCGATGGCACGGTCCGGAAGGCCTGGCCGAATCAGTCATACTCATCCCAGGCGATTCCGCGGATTGCTCGGCGCTCATGACTTCGGCCTTCGCCCCGCTGAAGAAAAGTTCACCCAACGAACAGCGCAAGTCGCAACCGACGCCGAAAGTCGTGGTCGTAAACAGAAGCAGCGGGATCAGAGCAGCCACAGTGCGGTTCAAAAACATATCGGGAGTATACACCAGGGCGAGCTCAATGGGTTCGGGGCACCCTCAAGCCTGCCGCGCACCGAGCAGATGCGAGATTCGCGCCCCAAATTCATCGTAACTCCTTCCATGAGAAGGTCGGTTGATGTCAAGGCACACTTTCGCTTTCTTCTTTCCTTGGGTTTGTTCCCATTCAGCCAAGCCGCCTCTGTCGCCATCGTTCCATCTGCACTCTTTTGTGAGCGATATTCGCTCGCTGCCAGGAGGGTGTTCTCGTTTTAGTAGGTGCTGCTACCTGATTATCGTCCTCTCTTCCCAACTTTCCGGTGAGAGTTGGGCGCCAGGAGTTTGTTGCAGTCACCCGGACTCAGCGGTTTAGCTCGCAGCTGTTATCGAACATGTCGGTCCCAGTACCCAACCTACCGGGAACGGAGCCATTCGATCAGACCATCACCAACGGCCGGGACTATTCACGCACGAGAGGGGCAGTCCCCCAGATCAATCCCGAATTTCTGTTTGGCGCGCTGCTTAATCCACAGCGCGGCATCAGAGCGGGAACGAAATGTCTGCGTTTCCCATCCCACTTGTTCCACAAGTGCTTCCCACATGCGTGCGATTCCAAAACCTATATCTCTCGGAGAGCTGACGGCGAGAAGCGTTCCTGGCGGGGCGCCGGCCGCAAGACGCTTGTTCTGCTCTACAATGCTGGCCACTTCTCCATAATTCAGGTTCATGCTTTCAACAGCGGTGAGATCGACGATCGCGTATCGCCACTTCCCGAGCTCGTCCGGAAAATCCAGGAAGCCGTTGCCGGCATCATAAAAATCCTTCAAGGTCACCGTACCGTGGCAATTATAGATAACGCCCGCGCCTTCATGAAGTCGTTCGATGTCGATCGGCATAGGCTGGCGATTACACCCTTCCCAAGGGCCCTCCAAATTCTTAAAGCACACTTATTTTACTATATGTTCGCCAGCCTGGCCGCCTCACAGGAAGACACGCCGGAGCCCAGTAATTGCCTAACAATAGCCGACAAATGTACTAGCCGTGGCTAGAAGTAACCTGTCCGGGTTGGCGACTTATCTGGAGTTCGCCCGAGGGGCCTATAACATTTATAATGCGGAAACTGTATGCCGAGACTTGGAACCGGTATACCGTGCCAAAATGGAGCAGTGCCCAAAGGAATCGTGCTGACCAATGCCCAAAAGCACAATCAACTTCGACACCGTCCGGAATATCGGACTCACGTTGCCTGGCGTAGAGGAGAGCACAGCCTACGGGCAACCCGCACTCAAGGTCCATGGAAAACTCCTGGCGTGTCTCCCCGCGAATCGCTCGGCCGAACCCGGCTCGCTTGCCGTTCGCGTGGATTTCGATGACCGCGCCGAGCTACTTGCCGCGGACCCCGATGTCTACTACGTGACGGACCATTACGTCGGCTATACCGCCGTGTTGGTTCGCCTGTCTCGCGTCAATCCTGATGTGTTGCGAGACTTGCTCGGCATGGCCTACAAGTTTGTGACCCACACCGCCGCGCCGCGTTCACCAGCGCGGAAGCCCCGCAAGCTCGGGTCAAGAAAATGAATAAAAGTCCGAATCCGAGCGCGTAACGTCGCACTCGGCAGTAATTCACATATCCAATTAACGCGCTGACCGTCCGTATGGATTTGAAGTTTCCGATTCTGCGAACCATCAGGAATTAGCCACCTGTGCCCACGATTGACGAACGCTCACCATTTGCCTTAGAGTCTTTCACTGCTGCGAGGCTCCATGATTAAAGTGAGCGTCATGTATCCCAATCAAGCGGGACGCCATTTCGATATGTTTTACTACTGCACGAAACATATCCCCCTGGTGCGCCAGCTCCTGGGCCCAGCGCTCCTGAACGTTGCCGTTGAAGAAGGAATCGCCGGGATGTCCCCCGGTTCGCCCGCCCCGTATTTTGCCCTGGGGCACCTCTCCTTCGACTCGGTCGCCGCATTCCAGGAAGCGTTCACTCCCCACGCAGCGCAAATTGTGGGCGATATTCCAAATTACACTGATGCCGAACCCACGATTCAAATTAGCACCGTCAAAATCTAACTCCACTCCAAAGACCATAGTCCGATAAACGAGTAACTTGGACATACTAAATCCGCCTAAAACAACATGACCGATTGCGTCATCTAGCATGCTCCTGACGGGCCGGATAAGAGCTTTGCTGGCCTGTTGTGGTGCCCAGTTCGTTGTGACGAGGTCGGGAGGAGCGTATGATTCGTAAGCCAGAGGTTCAGATCTGAAATTCTGGCTCAGGAGTTTGAATGAAGCCTTTGCTATTGCTGGGGCTACTGCTTGCCTCCTTTTACCTCCTCGCCGCACAAAAATCCGCTGATACCGCGCCTGTGCCTGTCGAGCAGGAGCCGCACCATCACACTGTCTTCAAAAACGACTACGTCCTCGTCATGCAGGTTACCCTCCCGGAACGCGAGCAATCCCTCTACCATATCCACTCGCACGATCGCGCCTCAGTCGGTCTTTCCCGCACCAACCTCGCGCAGCAGAAACTAAATGAGCCGGAGGGCCCCTCCACTCCCATTGAGCCGGGCAGCATCTCCGCATCAACCATGGATGGCACACCATGGATTCACCGCGTCCACAACTTAGGACCAGGTGTCTTTGATGTGCTCGACATCGAATTTCTGCAAAGGCCCGGGCAGCCATCCCCTTCTCTGGCTGGGCCTGTCGTTGCCGAAAATCCCAGCGCACGCATCTACAAATGGATTCTTGCGCCGGGAGTCACCACACCCATGCACACCCACAACCGTCCTTATCTGATCATCGCGGTTAACAAGATGCCCTTGAAAATGACTGCGCCGGATGGACAATCCTTTTCACACGAAATTCAAGCCGGCGATTTCCATTGGGTAGATAGCAAAGTCACTCACTCCCTCACCAACGAAGGAGCAACACAAGGTCTGATTGTTGAGATAGAACTGAAGTAATCGAACCGGGCAGCCCCGTTGGACTGCCCATCGCGGTAGCCATCGATGGCGTCGTATTCGAGATCAATTTGGAAATGCCCCCTCAAACTGTCCTCATCTTCAATTTGCTTGACACTTCGGCCTGACGAAGTCTAGAGTCGCCGTTGCCGGTCCCACTAAAATTCACGCTTTCCTCGCTGAGTTTGCTCTGGAGGTTGCTATGGTAATTCTCATCGCAGGTTCCACTGGCTTCGTAGGTGCTGAAGTTGCCCTAAAGCTTCAGCAACATGGACACCGGGTCCACGCCCTGGCGCGCGGCGGACATCTCCATCCTAAAGCGCAGCACCTCCTCGCCGCCGGCATTAAAGTATTGGAGGGCGACTTGACTCGCCCTGACACTCTTCTCCCCGCTTGCTCGGGTGTCGAGGCCGTGGTCACCACCGCCACGTCCATGCCAAGCGGTGCTGATGATGGCCTGCGACGCGTGGATCGTGAGGGTAGCCTCGCGCTCATTGACGCTGCGGAACTGCAGGGAGTCCGCCGGTTTGTCTACACTTCCTACTCCGGCAATATCCAGGAAGATTGCGCTCTCACCACTGCAAAGCGTGATTGCGAGACTCGCCTTTTATCCAGCCGCATGGAAGCCATCATTTTGCGGCCTTCTTATTTCACGGAAGTGTGGCTGAGCCCCGCTCTGGGTTTCGACCCTGTAAAGGGTAGCGCCCGCATTTATGGGTCTGGCGAAGCCAAGGTCAGCTACATCTCGGCGTTTGACGTCGCCGATTTTGCGGTCGCCGCAACGACGAAATCTCATCCGCAAAAGAATGTGGTGTTGGAGATGGGAGGCCCGGAACCATTGTCTCAGTTGGATGCCGTCCTCGTCTTTGAGCAATCTCTTGGCAAACAGATCAAGGTGGAACATCTTCCCGTCGAAGCTATTCGCGCGCAACACCAGTCCATTGATCCTCTGCAGAAAACTTTCGCTGCGCTCATGCTCAACTATGCCCAGGGAGACATTGTCCGGGACGCCGTCAATAATGCGAAGGCGCATGGCCTGGAACTAGCATCCGTGTCTGAGTATGCTGGCGGTTTCCACGCTCGTGCAGCGTCCTTCAGCACTTGAACCCTTGCTTGGCACTGAAAGCAAATCTCCGTTTGGGCGACAATCCAGGCTGCATTGCATTATGATGCCTTCAGTGCTAGAGTACCCGCCGGCCTGAAAGTCAAAATCGAAATCCAAGTCAAAATTTGGGGGGAAAAAATATGAAGTTTTGGAAGCTCGCAGTAACCTTCTGTGCTGCCGGGGTCCTTGCAGCCGGCGCATTTGCACAGGATAAACCCGGCACCATCGCGGGTCTGGAATTCCAGACACCGAAGAACGGCATGGTGAAACAGTACGAAGAAGGACGAAAAGCGAAAGTCGAGTGGCACAAGCAGCAAAAAGACAAAGACCCACTTCTCGTGTCCGAGGTCATCACCGGGGAACACATGGGAACCTACATTGTCGGGCGGTTTGGTATGCACTGGGCGGACATGGACAAGCCGTCCGTATCCGACGCTGCCGACCTGGCGGAGTACGAGAAGGCCATCGCGCCTTACGTCGAGAAGTTGACTGCCGCCTATTACGAGTTCTTGCCCAAGTGGAGCAATCCTTCTACCGACATGAACGCAAAGTACATCGAAGTGGTCACCTTCCACCTCAAGTACGGGAAGGGTGACGATTTCCGGAGCGCCGTCGAGAAAGTTCATGAAGCCAATCAAAAGCTGAAGACCCCGACTCACTACTCGTGGTATCGCCTTGTGAACGGCGGTCCCGGCGGCACGTACGTGGTCACCTTTGATCACGCCAACTGGGCCTCGTTCGAGGATGATCCTGCCGTAAAGCCCATGCGCGACAGGCTGCGCGAAGCGTTCGGCGAACAGGAAGCCATGTCGGTGATCGAACGGATCAACAGCTCCATCGAGGGCACCTACAGCGATCTCATCCAGCTGCGTCCGGATCTGAGCTACATACCGGTCAAGTAGCGCGACCCCAGCTTCGTTCCGGCTCTCGTTTGCCGGATTGATTTATTAGCGCCTCGCGGGCGCGGCGAATTTTTCGTCGCGCCCGCGAATTTCATTTAGTTACCCCAGCTATCCAGCCAAATCCTGGTGGACGCTGTAATCGGTATCAACACGCTTCTTCAGCAAATCCAGACGCTCAACAAAAAATTAATCGCCACTAGCGCCCCCTCTTCCTGGCACGCATAACTTCGATGAACATTCAGCAGGTCAGACCTCAATTTGCCGCATCCCCGCTGGAATCGTATACTCTGGACCCAACCGATCATGAACATACTGGATCTCGTAGTCGGCAAGCCCATCAAAACCAGCGACGAGCGCGCCGAAAGAATCGGCCCCGCGCAAGGCATCCCCATCTTTGGCCTCGATGGCTTAAGCTCCGCCGCGTACGGCCCGGAAGCCGCTCTAAGCCTTTTGATTCCTCTCGGCCTGGTCGGCGTTCACTACATCGTCCCCATCAGCGCCGCGATTATCACGCTGCTTGTCATCGTCTACTTCTCCTATCGCCAGACCATCGCCGCCTATCCCTCCGGCGGTGGCTCTTACACCGTGGCGCGCTTCAACTTGGGCGCGTCTGCATCCCTGCTTGCCGCAGCCGCGCTCCTCGCCGATTACATCCTCACCGCTGCCGTGGGCATTTCCGCAGGAGTCGGCGCCCTGGTCTCGGCCGTTCCGTCCTTGCTCCCACACACAGTGTTGATCTGCATCGCTATTTTGCTCATCGTCACCATCGTCAATCTCCGCGGCGTGCGCGATGCCGGCTTGGCCTTCGCCGTTCCCACTTATCTTTTTGTCGGCACTCTTCTGATCACGATCGTTGCAGGCGTGATTCGCGTTCTCCTCAGCGGCGGACATCCAACGCCCGCGGCTCCCCTCCCGCCTCCTCCACCCATGACCCAGGTCGTCACCTTTTGGCTGCTGCTGAAAGTCTTCGCCAGCGGTTGCACGGCATTGACCGGCGTCGAGGCCGTCAGCAACGGCGTCAAAGCCTTCCGCGAGCCTGCGGTGAAAAACGCCCAGCGCTCTCTCACCGTGATTATTTTCCTCCTGGCGGTGCTGCTGGCGGGAATCTCCTATCTCGTGAGGGCCTACGGCATCGCCGCCACCGATCCGGGCCAGCCGGGTTACCAGAGCCTTCTCTCCATGCTCATCGCTTCCATTTTCGGCAAAGGCTATTTCTACTATCTGACCATGGGCTCGATTCTTTTCGTCTTGTCGCTCTCCGCCAACACCGCCTTCGCCGATTTCCCGCGCCTCTGCCGCGCCATCGCGCAAAATAACTACCTTCCCCACGCCTTCGGTTATCGCGGCCGCCGCTTAGTCTATACCTACGGCATCGTTGTCTTGGCAGTGCTCTGTGGCGGCCTGCTTATACTTTTTGGCGGCGTCACCGATCGCCTCATCCCGCTCTATGCCGTCGGCGCATTTCTGGCATTCACGCTTTCGCAGTCCGGCATGGTTGTGCACTGGCGCAGGGAGCGCGGCCCGGGTTGGGTCAGGAGCGCCTTCGTCAACGGGCTGGGCGCGCTGGTCACCGGAGTCACCGTCATCGTTGTGCTTGTCGCGAAGTTTGCTCAAGGCGCCTGGATCACGCTGCTGTTCATTCCGCTGACGATTGTTCTCTTCACCATCGTCCGCCGCCACTACCACTCTGTGAAACTCCTCACCAATTGTCGGGTGCCCGTCAATCCGGATAGTCTCAGCCAGCCTCCCATCGCGGTTGTGCCCATCGACCGCTGGAGCAACATCACGCGCCAGGGCATTGAATTCGCCGCACGGCTTTCCAGCGAAGTGCTCGCCCTGCACGTCGAGCCCACCGAAAACTCCGAATTGCTGAACGAGGACTGGCAGCGCTACGTCGAGCAGCCGTTCCGCGCCTCCGGCAGGGAAGCGCCCAAACTCGAGATTCTGCCTTCGCCGTACCGCTTCATCATCATTCCCATCATTCAGTTCATTCTCGATCTCTCGAAGCAACATCCCGATCGCAACATCGTCGTCGTCATCCCAGAACTCGTTGAAGACCGCTGGTATGAATACTTCCTCCACAATCAGCGTGGCCGCCTTTTGCAATGGCTGCTCCTTGTGCAAGGCAATGAGCGCATCTTCACCGTCAGCGCCCCCTGGTACGTCGGCGAACGAAAATAGTCCTGAACCCAGAGGATTTCAGGGGAAGCACGCGCAGTTTCAATTCGCCACCCATGATTCTAGTCTTACGATACTTAGAATCGTGCTACACTTACCGTTGCTTGAAGGACTCCGCTTTTGCAGTGCTGATCTCTGCTTCTCCAAACGTGAGGCAATGGTGATGGGTGAATTGAGCCGAACCGGAGTTTCTATCGACTCTGAACTCCTAGAGCGATTCGACCGGTTTATCGAGAGCCAGGGGTATGCCAATCGTTCGGAGGCATTTCGTGACCTCATTCGCGATCGCCTTGTGTCCGCCGCAGTTCTGGCTCCGAATACTGAAGTGGTTGGGACGGTCACGCTGATTTACGACCACCACAGTCGCCTCCTTCCGGAAAAACTGACGGAAATTCAGCACCAGCATCATGCGGAGATTATTTCCACGGTACACGCCCACCTCGACCATGACACTTGTCTCGAGGTGGTCGTTGTGAAAGGCAAGTCGAAGCGCATTCAACAGCTTGCCGATCTCCTTATAAGCACAAAGGGCGTCCAGCACGGACGCCTGGTCATGAGTTCTCCTGCCATCGCTCATTCGCTCCCAGGGCACACCCACAAATAGAAACGGGTCAACTTGATGCGGTCACTCCCAAAAGCAAGGCCAAACAGTATTAGCCAGTGTTACGATTCTGTGTTTTGTAATAATCATTTCCGGAGTCGGGCGCTCTTATCTCTGCTCCTCCTCTGGGCAATAACAGTAGCTCCCGTCCTTGCGGATGGCCCGAGCATTTCCGGCAAGCTGACCGACCCGCAGGGCAGCGCTGTACCAAATGCCACAGTAACCCTCGTCGCTGAAGATGGGAAAATAGTTCAGCAGAGATCTACAAACACGGATGGGCAGTTTGCCTTCCAGAACGTCCTGCCGGGCAAATACGCGTTGAAGCTAATGGTGCCTGGCTTTGACCCCGTAACTCAACCCATTGTTGTTCGCGACGCTGAGTCTCTCACCATCAACCTGCAACTGAAGCTCGCCGCAGCCAAGCAGGAAGTCCGTGTATCTACCGACGTCCTCGATGTGAATGTTGCCTCACCCGATCCCGCTCAACGTCTGCTCATTCGAGAGGAAACCCTCGATGCCAATCCGGGCCGCCCCGGAGCGCCAGTCTCCATCCCGGGCCTTCCCATCGAAACCGCATCCGGCGGGATCAAGGCCCCTCAGTATTTCGCGCCAGGCGTGGCGGGAGACCATGGCGAACCCATTGCTTCCTATCTCCAGGTCGGAAGCTATCTCGTTTCCAACAATCTCTCTGCCAATGCGCACGGCAATGGCTACGCCGACCCAAACATCCTCGTTCCCCAGGTGGTCGAAAGCGTCCAGGTAGATGGCGGCGCTTTCAACGTAAGGGAAGGGAATCACTCGCAAAATCTTTCTGCCACTTATGGACTGCGCTCGCGGCTCGATCCTTTCGTCACTCTCACGGGTGACTATCGCGACCTCGATCTCGTTTCTGGTTGGAGCCCCGAAGGGCCCGGCAAACGTTCCTGGATTGCGCTGCAAGCCTCTTACGGCAACGGCTTTCTGGATCGCCTAGAACACCGCCAGCAATACAAGATCAACGGCTTTCGCGAATTTCAGTTGGGCAAGCATGACCTGACACTCTTCGGCATCGGCTACTATGGTTTTTCCTATGTACCCGGTCTTGTGCCCATTGGCATTCCTGATTTGCACGACACGATTGACCCTCGCCAAAAGGATCAGACCCATACTGGCTTGCTCGCCCTCAACGATGTCTGGCATCTCACCAATTCCCAGCAGCTTCAGCTTTCCGCTTTCTTCCGCACCTACAATCTGTCGCTCTTTTCCGATTTCGGAGACGGCCTGATCCGCCAAAGCGAATTCCGCACGGTCACAGGCAGCAATGCGACCTACACCAATAAGTTCGGCGATTTCCTCTCTCTGTTAGCGGGCGTGGACTTTCAGCGTGACGCCCCCCGTCGCGACGATCTCGATCACTACGCTTCCACCGATCCCGCCGTCTACGGCCCCTTCGACAAAGTGGCCGCCAACAACATCACCATTGCAGATCTATCACCCTACCTCGCGCTCCAGGGCGCTCTCGCCCGCTATTTCCGCTACTATTTCGGTTTCCGCCGTGACGAAATTGATTTCAACAATGATGATTTGCTTATTCCTTCCCATTCCTTTCAAAACTGGGCTGGCGTCAATAATCCCAAGGCCACCGTTTCCTCCCTCCCCAAGGATCACTCCTGGTTGCCCATCGTTTCCTTGAGTGCGGGCGAAGCCTTCTTCACCAACGATCCCAGAATCGGCACAGGCACCGCGCAAGGTACTCTTGTCAGCCGTTCCCACTCCTATCAATTGGTGGCGAGCAAAACGCTTGCCGCAACCGAATTCCGTCTCACCCTGGCCCACACGACCACCGAAGCATCTCTCGCGAAAATCGATCCGGATACCGGCCTGCAGTACAACGAAGGCCCGGGCCGTTTGCGTTATCTGACGCTGGCCGCTCGCCATTATTTTGGCTTTGGCATGTTGCAAGCATCCTATTCCCAGGCTGACGCGCGCGACTTGTCCGATGGCACGCCGACGCCGGAAGCGCCGCGCCTCATCGTGGACGCCCTCGCCACCTTCGATCGTCTTCCGTTTCATCTGCGCGCGCGAAGCGAGTTTGAATACGTAGGAGCAAAACCGCTTGGCGATGGTTTCAATGGCGTGGCAAACACAGAAGTCCGCGGCGCCCTTCTTCGTTCCTTCCACCAGGGCCGCATGGACCTAGGCGTAAACTTTTTAATTGCCCGTGGCTATACCGGCCAAACCACCGAAGTTCTCGCCCTACCCGATGACCCCGCTCCCTTCGAACGCGTCGTCGGCGTTCGTCTCCCCTCCTACGTCAGCGTTTCCTACACCTATCGCTTTCAACCCCGCCAAACGCAATAAAATCCATCTTCAACTATCTTGTGAATGGTGTGCGGGAGGGCACGACTTCAGTCGTGCCGCAAAGCCCTCGAAGGTCTTGGGCTTTAGCCCTTGTGGCCTAGGGCTCTTAACGTTGCTGATTTATAAGATGTGTCCCCACAGATGGTGTCGGCCATGGCACGGCTTTTTATCTAGAGCGCAGCGAACCGCACAGCTTGTGGAAACACTCCACAGCTTAGGGGGTCGGAGCTTTAGCTCCGACATTAAGTTCCTAGCTATCGTCGGGCTTTAGCCCCTGAGGATATGGTTTTAAGCGTTTTTCCCCACCTTCTTCAGCCGCGCCGAAGAGCCCATTACATTGACGCCGCCTACGGCAAATCGCCCAACACCATCCGCCTGTCCGTCGATTCCGGCATCGACCACATCCGCCTCGAGCAGGAATAAGCGGGCAGAATGGAGTGAACTTGGTAGGTTGCGTCATTTGCCTTACTCGACGGTGGAAAATGACGCGCAACTTGCCCTACATACTTGCTATATAGCACGTGGCGTTCCCAGCTGGGTCAGCAAAACACGAGAATCCCACGACGCTGGACCCCTGCACGGGAATTCCATTGACTGCGACTGAACCATTCACCTGGATTTCCTTCAGGTATGCGCCCTCACTCACGTGTGCTACCTTTATGTACACATTCCCATTAGGAGCCGCTTTAGTCACGGGAGTGCGGAACAACCACGCCCCAAGCACAAAGCTAGCTACAGCAACCAAACAAACCTTCCACCAAGATTTTAGCAGTTTCAATTTGCGTGCTCCTTTCGCTGAGAGATCAGCCTTCTGCTCCGTTCATGAGGCAGTGACGCAGTTTGATCTTTGGTACCGTCCTAGTTTCGCCCTGTGTCTATTCGCCAGCGGCCTGACCGCGGGGACCCGACGTGAGCGAAAACGTTGTGGCCCTTGCCACGAGAGTTCGACTGGAGGCAGTTTCGAACCCACGCCTGATATTCGCCGATGAGCGCCCCCGCGCTCGCCGATATCTATGCACTATGGGGTAAATCTCAGAGAGATGACCTTCGCCGCCTACATCTCCGAGGGCTCCAAATATATCCTCAAGCCATCTGTCAGGCATCATGGCCTTCCACCCTTAATCAATGGACTTTAAAACCCGATACATCGTGCCCAAAGCTGCGAATCAGATGCTGGCATAATCCCATGATCGCCGTGGCACTCAAATTCGACTCAACGTACAAGTCTTTGTTCGTGGTTCCGCCGCCGAAGACCTGTCGGGGATGTTTCATTCCGGAACTTGAGCGCCCGAAGTAGCTTCGTTTTTTTCCGTGTAGGGTGAGTGCCACATTGTCGAACTGATCGCCGTTCCGGGACCTCAGGGTCATACAAATGTTGAGGAGAACATCCTTAAAGGTACGGACTGGCCGATGTTTGCCCTCGAACTCGTAGCTCGTGATCGGAACGTTGGCGTAATCGCGGTCAGCCCGCAGAAGGTACTTCGTGCCGTTTAGCGGGGCCACGGGAGGCTTCAAGGGCGTCGGTTTTGGGATCGAGAGGAGACGCCGGAGTACATCGCTGGGCGTATCTATGAAACTGCTATGTTTCTTGAGATGCTCCCAAATGTCATCATCTACACGCATCGTTGGAGACATCGCTAGCCCTCCTTTTGTGAGCGACGAAGCGAATAATTGTGTCACTCCGATGCTCAGATACTCCCACACTCGATTATTGAAGTCAAGAGGTTTCCCTGGTTTAGCTGGGACAGTTAGTATTTGAGGCGGACCATGTCGAATTCTCACCTACAGCCCGGAACTGAGCGACTGCGCGGTTTTTGACGCATTTGCCTGTGCTGGCGCGACAGTCGTATACTTTGAAGTTTACGCAGCATGCTTGAAGCGTGCTGATTGAGCTTCCCTTTGGCCACGAACGAAACCATCGCTCCCACCCTCCAACAACAGGAAGTTCTTCGTGTGCGCGGCGCCCGCGTCCGAGGCAGGCTAAGGCGCAACTCAAGAAAACGCTCCATTCCTTTGCATTCGCTTGATGCCTGCGTTATCAGAAGACAAACTTGGCCGCAATTTGCACAAGCCGCGGCGGCATGCTGTTGACGATTTGGCCGAAAGTGGCGTCGCTGATGTTGCCATCGACGGAGGCAGCGCCAAAGAACTGTGCGTGATTAAACGTGTTAAACGTCTCCATTCGGAATTGCAGCGATTTCGACTCCGTGAGCCGCAGGTTCTTTTGCAGCGCCACGTCAAAATTTAGTATTCCTGGACCGGAGAAAAAGCGCCGGGAAGCCGTGCCAAACTGGCCAAGCACAGGCAGCGAGAAAAGTGACGTGTCAAAGGCTGTCAGTCCATTGCGCGGATTATTGTTGATCTGCAAATTGCCCGGCGCTCGGTTGGGGGTGTCCAAACCATTGTTGTTGATCCCGTTCGGAATGCTTCCGAGTAACGAAGTGTCATTATTGTTGTAGAAGGTGACCGGGAGTCCCGTGGCCACGCGCGTCACCCCCGAAACTGACCACCCCCCGGTCCAGCGATTCTCCCGGCCGAATACGCGGCTGGGCAAGCTGTAATTGTACGACGCCACGAAATTGTGCCGCAGGTCGAACGCCGAGAGCGCCTTGCTAAGCGCCGGGTCGATCGGATTTACCTCCTCGGAAAGGCTCGAAGAGTTATCCAGCGATTTGCTGTAGGTGTATCCCGCAAGAATTTCCAGCGACTTGCTGTGGTGGCGCAGATTCATTGCAAGCGAATTGTAATTGGAATCGCCGATGGTCTTCTGGTACGTGACCGCGTCAAATTGCGAACTGAACGGACCACGAACCTGCACCGCTTCGCCATCGGCCTTCGTGAATAGCCCGCCTTCGCTGAACGGCCCGCATGTGGGGCTGCCCGGCGCTACCTGAGAAAGTTGGCTGACGCTGAGGCACAGCTCAGCGTTGCCTGGGTTCGCAGGGACGATGACGAGAAGGTGGTGCGCCTGCGAACCCACGTAGCTCATCGTCAGCAGCGTGTCCTTGCCAAGCTGGCGTTCCAACGAAAGCGTATAGGTTTCCGCATACGGCGGAACGTTGCCGCGGTAGAACGCCGGAACCCCCGTAATCGGCAAATACTGTGACCAATCCACGCTTGTGTTTGGCCGGCTTGGCGAAGCGCCATAAGCAGGTATGGGTGACGGGAAGGGCTGAACGAATTCCTGCCCGCTCGCCGCAGAGACAAATGGAGTCGAGAACAACACTGGCGCGAGACTGGTGTAATCGTAGCCGTACGGCGGATTAGCGCTCATGATGCCTGCAGACAAGCCCTCGAATGCCGTGTAGAAGATTCCGTACCCGGCCACAAGCCGCGTCTGGCCCTCACCGCCGAAAAGCTTCCGCAGCAATCCATCTTTAAATCGAGGCGAATAGGCCAGCCCGAAACGCGGCGAAAAATTAGTGTATTTCGTCGGGGCCAGCGTCGCCGGAATCCCCGGATCGCCCGGATACACCAGGCCCTCGGGTGCCCCGGTAAACGTCAGCGATTGTTCGTCCCGAACGAGCTCTGGAAACTGATTGTACTTTTCCCGCCACGCCGGCAACACGTCCCAACGCAATCCATAGTTCCAGGTGAGATTCTGCGTGATGCGCCAAGTGTCTTGCGCAAACAGCCCAATGTATTTATTCCGTGGGTAAAAACTCTTGGAGTCGGCTTGCGAATAGCTGCTGGCGACCCCCAGGAGAAAATCCGCAAAGTCCAGCCCCGTCTCCGTTCCGCGAAACGCGAACGAACCATTCGACGCGGTGTCCGGGTTGGTGTTGATCTGATCCAGATGGAAGGATGCTCCGAATTTCCATGTGTGCCGCCCAAAGATTCTTGTGAAATTGTCAGACCACTCATACGTGTTGCTGGCCTGCGTCAGGCCCGTAACGTCCACGCCAAACGTAAGATTGTTCAGCGAAATGTTTTCGATGCCTTCGATCGCAGGGTTAAGCGGCACGATCCCCACTGTCCCTTCCCCGGTCAGAAATCCCTGCGAAGCCAGCGACGGTCCGACGCCACCGACTGGCGCGCCAATATTGTTGGCGTTGCGCATAAAGCTGAAGTGGAATTCATTGATCGCATTTGCGCTGAGAATCTTCGTCAACCCCAGGCTAAACAATTGCGCGCGCCCTTGGGAAATGGCGTTGAAGCCCGGGACGTTTGCGCCGCCTTGCCCAGCGGGGTATGGATTGTTCAGCCGGTAGTCATCCACGAAATAATATGCCGAAAAGGAGCCCCAGCGCGTCGAAGCATCCATCCGGATCGCGCCTTTGTGGTCCCGAAGCGACTCGTTCTCCGACGACGAGGAGAAAATCGTCGCGCCCTGATTGGCCTGCGGGATGTACTGCAGCAGTGCACGCGCGGGCGCGGACCATGCGCTTTGCGGTATCTGCGCATTGGGAAAAACACACTGCGAAGCGCTCGTGCATCCCGAAAAATAATATTGTTCGCCGGAACTTACGCCGTAGCCCAGCTTCTGCCCCAGCAGCCCCGCAAGATACGGCCCGCTGACGCTTCCCGTCAGGGAACTCGCCCGGTCGGAGAGGTCGCCTAGGCGTTCCTGTTCCGATGGAACGGAGATGAGGCCGGTTTCAACCCCCTGGGTCATTCGCGTTCCCTGGTAGTCGGCAAAGAAATGGATCGCTTTTTTGCGCACTGGGCCGCCCAGCGTCCCGCCAAATTGATTGCGATCGAACGCGGCACGGTCCGGCGAAAAGTAACTCTTCGCGTCCAGATTGGTGTTGCGGAGAAACTCAAACACGCTGCCATGAAATAAATCAGTCCCCGACTTCGTCGTCAGCAAAACCTGCCCGCCGCTGTAGTTGCCGTATTGCGCATCGAAATTCCCCGTTAGCACGCGAAGCTCCTCGATCGAGTCCAGGTTCGGCACGATCGCCGTGCCCATGTTCACGTCTTCTTCGACGTCGCTATCATTCACGGCAAACCCGTTCGAGGTTTCGCGCTGGCCGCTGACGGACACATTCCCTGCATCCAGATCGCCCGATGGTGGCGTGCTCGTGACGCCGGACATTACCACGGCGTTGGGCTGAGCGCTGCTCGTTGGCACTATCCCAGGTTGTAGGCTCATCAGATCTGCAAAATTGCGCCCGTTCAGTGGTACGGAGGAAATCTTCTTCTCCGCGAGTTCCTGCCCCAACTCCGTGGACGTCGGGTCGGCGTTAATAATCTCTTCCATCACGATGACCTCCTCCGCGTGCGATTTCAGAGAGAGCTGTGCATCCACGCGAGCGGGACTCGTGGCATCCAGGACGAGACCCATCAGACGGTATGGGCGGAAGGCCGGGGCGGAAATTTCCAGGTCGTAGCGGCCCCGGGGCGCAACAAGAAAGTAGTAGCCCTGGTCATTCGTCGTGGCAACCTGCTGCTTGCCGGAATCCGGCGCTCGAAGAACAACCGTGGCTCCCACAATCGCAGACCCGCTCGGATCGGTCACCGTCCCAGATAGGGTAGGGGAGTCAGCCGCAGGGGTGAACTGAGCAAGGAATACCAGCAAAAAGAACACCGCGAGGAAGCGCGGGCCTGCAGTTCGGGTCTGTGTGGTCAAGCGCCCTCTCTATTTGCAAATAACTTGCAATTATACATGCAAGTAAGTTTCAACTACAAGCCCTCGCTCGTCTGTGATCTTGGTCACAGGGGTCTGCCTACCAGTGCCGATTGCGCGCCAGCCGGCTCTGCCCCACCTGGCCCGCTATGTCCGCCCACCTCTCCCCACCCAAACACTTCACCCCCGTCAGGGGGATACGATGTGAATAGGCTCTTCCAAATCCTTACCCAGTTTGCCGCATCCCCGCGGGAGTCGTATACTTTGAGGTTTAGGCAGCATGAAAAACTTGTGCTGACTGAGCTTCCTTTGGCCACGAACGAAACCATCGCTCCCACCCTCCAGCAACAGGAAGTTCTGCGTGTGCGCGGTGCTCGCGTCCACAACCTGAAAAACATCACCGTCGAAATTCCCCACGAAGCCCTTACGGTCGTCACCGGCGTCAGCGGCTCCGGCAAATCCTCCCTCGCCTTTGACACCATCTACGCCGAAGGCCAGCGCCGCTATGTCGAGTCTCTTTCCGCCTACGCCCGCCAGTTCCTCGAGCGCATGGAAAAGCCTGATGTGGACGAGGTCACCGGCATCGCCCCGGCCGTCGCCATCCGCCAGAAAAACGCCACACGGAATCCGCGTTCCACCGTAGCCACCGCCACCGAAGTCTACGACTACCTCCGCCTCCTCTTCGCCCGTTGCGGCCAAACTTTCTGCATAAAGTGTGGCGCTGAGGTTCGCCGCGATTCCCCGGACCAGATCGCCGACCGCGTCCTCGCGCATGCTCCCGGCCGCCGCTTTTACGTCCTCTATCTCCTCCGCGTGGCCAGCCCTGAACCACCCGCACCAGCGAAAAAGACTTCCCGCAAAAAAATAGTCGATCCTCCCCCAGAGGACGCTCTCCGCATGATGCTCCAAGACCTACAGAAGCGCGGCTTCAATCGTCTCTACCAGGATGGCCGCGTCCACGAATTCTCCTCTCCCGAATCGCTGCTCGACGTTGATTTCGCCAAGCCCGTCCATGTTCTCGTCGACCGCCTCGCCGCCACTCCCGAGTCCCGCTCGCGCCTCGTGGATTCCATCGAAATCTGTTACCGCGAAGGCGGCAGCGAAGCCATCCTGGAATTTCCCGCCGATCCCGCCGGCACTCCCGCCGAACGCCTCACCTTCAACGAGCGTTTCGAGTGCAAGAACGACGGCACTCTCTATCAGGAGCCCGAGCCGCGCCTCTTCTCCTTCAACAATCCCTACGGCGCGTGTCCCCGCTGCCAGGGTTTTGGCAACACCATTGACTTCGATCTCAACCTAGTCGTCCCCGATCCCAGCAAATCCCTCGACGATGGCGCCATCGAGCCCTGGACCAAGCCGCGTTATCGCGTCCTCTATCAGGAAGCACGCAAATGGGCGCGCGTCCGCGGCATCCCCACCAATATCCCCTGGCGTCAACTCTCCGCCGAGCACCGCCGCCTGATCCTCGAAGGCGATCCCGAGAACGATTTCGATGGTGTAAAGGGTTTCTTCAACTATCTAGAACGCAAGAAGTACAAGCTCCACGTGCGCGTCTTCCTGAGCCGTTTCCGAGGCTACGCTACCTGCCCCGAATGCAACGGCACGCGTCTCCGCGCCGAAGCCCGCGCCGTGCGCATCACCGGCAAATCCATCACCGACCTGTGCAAGCTCACCGTAAAGGAAGCGCGTAAATTCTTCCTGGAACTCCGGCTCACCGAATCGCAATCCAAAATCGCCGATAAAATCCTGGAAGAAATTCGCTCGCGGCTAAAGTTCCTCGACGAAGTCGGCCTCGACTACCTCACACTCGACCGCCTCACCTCCACTCTCTCTGGCGGCGAATCCCAGCGCATCCAACTCGCCACATCCCTCGGCTCTCATCTCGTCGGCGCTCTCTACGTTCTCGACGAGCCTTCCATCGGCCTGCACCCGCGCGACACCCAGCGCCTCATTGACATCCTCAAAAGCCTCCGCGATCTCGGCAACACCGTCCTCGTCGTCGAGCACGATCCCGACACCATTCAATCCGCGGATCGCATCCTCGATCTCGGTCCTGGCGCTGGCGAACTCGGTGGCAAGCTGCTCTTTTCCGGCAACTATGACGAAATTCTCAAGGATCCCAAATCCATCACCGGTCGCTATCTCAACGGCGAATTGCGTATCCCGGTCCCCACAAATCGCCGCAAGTCCGCTGGCAAGTTTCTACGCTTGAGTGGCGCAACGCTCCACAACCTCCAAAATGTGGACCTCATGCTTCCGCTCGGCATTCTGACAGTCGTCACGGGCGTCAGCGGCTCTGGCAAGTCCACGCTCGTTCACAACGTCCTCTATAAAGCGCTTCATGCCAAACGCAGCGGCGCCACCATCAAGGAATTCTGCGATCGGCTCGATGGCGACGAGTACATTCAAGATCTCGTCATCGTGGATCAATCTCCCATCGGCCGTACCCCCCGCTCCAATCCCGCGACGTACCTGAAAGCTTTTGACGCCATTCGCGATGTTTTCGCCGATACTCCCGACGCCAAGCGCCGCGGCTACTCCCCCGGATATTTTTCCTTCAACGTTCCCGGCGGACGCTGCGAAACCTGCCAGGGCGATGGCACCGTCACCGTTGAAATGCAATTCCTCGCCGACGTCGAGCTAATCTGCGAAGAGTGCCGCGGCCAGCGTTTCAAGAGCAGCGTCCTCGAAGTCCGCTACCACGGCAAGAATATTCATGATGTCCTCGAGATGACCGTGCGCGAAGCCCTCGCCTTCTTCGTCAACGTTCCCAAGGTCGTCTCCAAACTCCGTATCCTCAATGAAATTGGTCTCGGTTATCTGCGCCTCGGCCAGTCCGCCACCACGCTCTCCGGCGGCGAAGCGCAGCGTCTCAAGCTTGCTTCCCACCTTACCCGCACCGAAAACCATGGCATCCTCTATATCCTTGATGAGCCCACTACGGGCCTCCACTTTGACGATATCAACAAGCTCCTCGCCGCTTTCCGCAAGCTCCTCGAATCTGGCGGCTCGCTCCTTGTCATCGAACACAATCTCGACGTCATCAAATGCGCCGACTGGCTCATTGATCTTGGTCCGGAAGGCGGCGATCTGGGCGGCAAGATCATCGCCACCGGCACGCCCGAACAGGTAGCCCGCAACGCTCAGTCCTACACCGGTCGCTATCTCTCGCGCGTCCTTGGCGATGGCAACGGCAATGGCCAGGCAAAACGTTCCTCCAACGGCGCATCCAAAACCTCAGGTGCCTCCCTTGCGAAAAGTGACCCGGGGAAGCAACCTCCCAAAGACCCATGAAGCTCCCTCAGCGCATGTTCCTGCCCTGTTGCGTGGCCTTGGCCGCTGTTGTCATCCTTGCTTCTCGTCAGGGCACGGCTTCAGCCGTGCCGAAATGTCCCGAGCATTCAGGGGTTTTAACCCCTGAGGTGGGCGTAGGAGTACTTCAGAGCGTTCCCGAGAAAAGTTCCAATAAACCCCCGCAGGCCAAAACGCAAAAACTCCGCAATCCCCTCAACGATCTTCTCGATGAAGCCCAGGCTGACCTCGACAAAAATGATTTCGCCGCCGCCATCGTCCCACTCCAGAAATTCCTGGAAGAAAAACCCGATGTCGCCTTCGCCCATTTTCAATTGGCCTACGCCTTCACCGCTCTAAAACGCACGGATGAAGCCCGTGCCGAATACCAGAAAGCCATCGAAATCGATCCGAAAATGGCCGAAGCGCATCTGAACCTGGGCATCCTCCTGCTTGATAAAGACCCCGCCGCAGCCGTCGCTCCTCTTCGCAAAGCCACGGACCTTTTGCCCGCGCAATCTCGTCCCCGCGTCTTGCTCGGCCTTGCTTTGGAACGCTCGGGAGATCCTGCGGGCGCCGCCGCGTCCTTTGAAGCTGCTTCGCGTCTCGATCCAAATGACGTCGAGGCCATCACCCACCTCGCTGCCATGTATCTCCGCAATTCCCGCCCTGCCGACGCGGAACTCAAATTCCGTCAAGCTGTACAGCTACAGCCCCAATCGCCTTTCGCCTTGCAGGGCTTGGCGCAGAGCCTCGATGCTCAGAAAAAGCCGGAAGCCGCCGACGCTTATCGCAATTACCTCGCCTTGCAGCCCGCTGACGTTGCCGCGCGCAACCGCCTCACGCGCATTCTGATTGATCAGCAGCAGTACGACGCCGCCCTCGCCGAAATCGATCGTGCCTCCGCGGGCCAGCCGCCCACGGTTGAAACTCTAAAGCTGCGCGCCGATGTTCAAATCGCACAGAAAAAGATTGACGACGCCATCGCTACCCTCCGCCAGGCCGTCGCGCTCGCTCCCAAGGATCCGCAACTTCACGGCGGCTTGGGCCGGCTTCTCCTCCAAAAACGCGATTTCCCCGCCGCTGAAATCGAGCTCAAGGCCGCGCTTCAACTCGATCGCAACAATCTCTCTTATTGGAAGGATCTCAGCTCGACCTACTACCTCGGCGGCAATTACCAGGCTGCCGCGGCCACTCTCGAGCTCATCGCCAAATCGGAATCGCCCAGCGCCGGCGAGTGGTTTATTCGCGCACTTTGTTACGATAAGCTGGATGAGGTTCAGCCTGCACTCGATGCGTACCGGAAGTTTTTGGAGCTCGATCAAAACAAGAACCCTGACCAGGTGTGGCAGGCGAATCAGCGGATCCATGTTCTTGAAAAAAGGGCCGAAAAAAAGAAGTAGGGCTGGGAACGCAAGCTTCGCCATTCCTGTGTTTGCCTCCATCTTTCTTCTTGTTTGTTCGGCCCTCCTCGCCGCGGACAAGGTAAAGGACTTGCAAGATCATTTTGATCGCGATCCGCATGCCGACAGCAGGGTCAAGACACTCGATAAACTCGGCCTTGCTCAATTCGATTCCGCCTCCAAGGCCGGCCAGGCCGGCGATTATTCGTCCGTCGGCTTCATCTTTGAAAAATACCGGGACAACGTTCGCAGCGCTCTCGAGCTTCTTAAGAAGCAGCAGCCGGACGCCGACCGCCACGCCAACGCTTATCGCCAGCTCGAGCTTCAGGTGCGGCGCGGCATTCGCGAAGTGGAGGAAACCATTGTTGCCGCTCCCGATCCCGTCCGGCCGCCCTTGGAAATTGTGCGGCACGATCTCATCTCCACCGATGATGAGTTGATTCATCTTCTGTTTCCTCGTCGCACCAAGGATCCCGAAAAGGTTCCTTCGCCTCCGGAGGTAAAGCCATGAGTTCGCCACGCTTCATTCTCTTGCTTGCCTTTTTGTTGACGGCATCCATCTGTCTTCCCGGCGTAGCCCGCGCGCAGCGCCCCGACAAAGACTACCTCTCCGGAATTGAAGCCGACCAGATTCGCGATGCCGAAACTGCCAACGAGCGCATCAAGCTCTTCCTCACCTTCGCCGACGATCGCCTCAAAAAGTTTCAGTACGAGCTGGAGCACCCGTCACCCAATAAGCACAGCGAGATGCTTAACTTCCTGATGAACTCGTATATTGGTTGTGTGGACGACGCTGCCGATCTGATCCAGTTGGGCCTCGAAAAGCAGGACAATATCCGCCAGGGCATCGATCTCATGGCCTCCAAGACCAAGGAGTTTCTCCCCATCCTGAAAAAATATCAGGCGCAAGGGCCCGAACTCGAAATCTATAAAGATAATCTGGACGATGCCATTGAAGGCACGCAGGACGCCTTCAACGAAGCCGAGAAGGCCAAGGGAAAGGCCGCGCCGCCACCCGTGAGGCGCAAGAATTGAGCCCGAAGCCCCGCAACCCGAATCATTTTCCCGGCGGTGAAGCGCTCTTTCACCGCGTCTTCACCCGCATTGGCTGCGAGGGCCGCCCTCCGCATTTTCAGGTGGAGTTCTATCCCTACAGCAGTCTCGTGCTCACCATTCGCCGCCGCGAGGATCTTCTTATCGTGCGTCTTTCCGATTTGCTCAGCCGCGCTCCCGCCTCCGTTGTGGAGAGCGCCGCCGCGCTGTTGCTCGCGCGTGTCTTTCGCCGCCGATTGCCTCAGGCGATCGTTCAACCCTATCTCGCCTATGCGCGTTCCGATCGTACGCGTTCCCGCATCAGCCGCATGCGCAGCCGCCGCGTGCGCCTGAAGCATACCGCTCCTCAAGGCCGCCAGTACGATCTCGCCGCCCTTTTCGATCAGCTCAATTCGAAATACTTTGCGGGAGAACTAAGCCGTCCCCACATTGGTTGGAGCGTTCGCGGATGGCGCCGCCAGTTTGGCTGTTATGATCCCGGCCCCAATCAGATTCTTCTCAATCGCCGCATGGACCGCCCCGGCATCCCACAATTTGTCGTCGAGTACGTTCTGTACCACGAAATGCTCCACGTCAAGCATCCCACCCGCCGCTCCGGCTGCTCCTTGTTGTCGCACTCCCCCGAATTTCGCGCCGAAGAAAAACGCTTCGAACAATTCTCCCTCGCCCGCAGAGTCCTAGACCACCTGGCCCGCTAACGCCCACCTTCCCAATCTTTCTTGGGTTCGTTCCTCTCTTGGATTTACCCTGTAGCTCAGGTCTTCAGACCTGAGGTTTTCCCCTGAGTGAGCTCCCCTCGCGTAGAGATGCAGCGCGCTGCGCCCCATGTCGACAAGGTCCAAACACGCTTGTAATCACCAGTGAGTCTGTTTCCGGTTTGCCCGTCATCCATTCCGAATCTGACTTGCGCCAAAACCAGTGAAGTACAATTGACCTCGTGCCTCAAAAGTCCGGCCACGAGGGCGCGGTTTCAAACGCGGTAACGATAGCGTAGAATTTGTGCCAATTCCACGGGGAGCGAAAAACAATGCGCCGGTACCATCACATCGGAATTCCCACTACCGAAGCGAAGCCTGGGGAGACCCACTTGAAACACCTGAAAGTCTTTGTCGTCAGCCACAAGAAAAGCGAATTCGGCGTGGAATGGATGCGTTTCGAAGCGGACGCAGCGGTCCCTGATCTCGTCCGGCACGTTCCGCACGTCGCGTTTGAAGTGGCTGATCTCGCCTCCGAGCTTGCTGGCCGCGAAATCCTGATTCCTCCTAAC
>Ga0074044_10000447_pt1 | contig 40684 bp, 30 predicted proteins | sample BogForMeECP23OM1_FD_94443 | JGI IMG/M metagenome (GOLD analysis project Ga0074044, IMG submission 94443) | Bog forest soil microbial communities from Calvert Island, British Columbia, Canada - Bog Forest MetaG ECP23OM1 | ecosystem: Environmental > Terrestrial > Soil > Wetlands ...
AACCGGCGAGACCTTCGAAATCCAGATCCGCACCGAAGAAATGCACAAGATGTGCGAGGAAGGCATCGCCGCCCACTGGAAATACAAAGACGGCGCCGTCTCCGCCGAGGACGAACAGCGCCTCGCCTGGTTGCGCCAGGTCGTCGAGTGGCAGCGCGACGTCTCCGATCCCAACGAATTCCTTTCCACGCTGAAAGTCGATCTCTACCCCGAAGAGGTTTACACCTTCACGCCCAAAGGCAAAGTCCTGGTGCTGCCGCGCGAGTCCACGCCCATCGACTTCGCCTACTCCATCCACACCGAAGTCGGACACAGTTGCACTGGCGCCAAGGTCAACGGACGCATGGTTCCCCTTCGCCACAAGCTTCATTCCGGTGACATCGTCGAAGTCATTACCCAGCCCGGACACAAGCCCAGCCGCGACTGGCTGGCCATCGTCAAGTCCTCGCGCGCCCGCAACAAGATCAAGCATTGGCTCAACGTTCACCAGCGTGAGCGCGCCATTGAAATCGGGAAAAAGCTGATCGAAAAAGAAGCGCGCAAGTACCGCATTTCGCTGAAGGAGATCAAGGAAGCCGACCTGCAAAGAGCGGCCAGCGAATACGGACTGGGCCGTTCCGACGACCTGATGGCCGGCATCGGCTACGGCAAGTACTCGGCCCGCCAGGTGCTGGCGAAATTCGCGCCCGCCGGCGCGCAGCCCATGTCGGAAACCGAAGAGCAGGCCTCAACCCACGGCTTCAGCAGCGTGGTGCGGCGGGTTTTCGGCGGCGACGCAAACGCCATCGTCGTCCGCGGACAAGGCGATCTGCTCGTCTATCGCGCCCGCTGTTGCAACCCCATTCGCGGAGAGGCTATCGTCGGCTACGTGACCCGCGGCAAAGGCGTTGCCGTGCACTCCATCAACTGCCCGAATGTCACCAACCTTCTCTATGAACCCGACCGCCGCATCGACGTGCTGTGGGCCGGCGACAAAGACGGCCAGCCCGTTGCGTATCCCGTCAAACTCACTCTTCTCTGTGACGACCGCTTCGGCATGTTGAAACAAATCACCGCCGTCATCAGCGACACCAAAACCAACATCCGCAGCATGGAGTCCCGCAGCCAGAACGGCCAAGCCTGCGTAGACGTAGTCCTGGAAATCGCCGACCTGAAACATTTACAGAAAATCATGGACGGAGTCCGCCAGATCCCCGGCGTCCACGACGTCCAGAGGCTGCAGAAGATATAGACGCCCGAATGCCGCTTCAGCTCTCAGGCCCTATCCAGCTCTGTCATCCTGAGCGGAGCAGAAACTTCGCGAAGCGAAGTTCCTGCGTAGTCGAAGGACCCCTACACCCTCTCGTGCAGGAAGAATGCCCAAGGGAATTCTCCCGTGCACAGCGTTTCACTGACAAAAAAAGGGCGCGATCGCTCGCGCCCCCACTTCTGCAATCTGACTTCTTACTTCTGACTTAATCCCTAACCCCGTCCATGAACGCCCGCAGCTTCCGCGAGCGCGATGGATGCCGCAGCTTTCGCAGCGCCTTGGCCTCAATCTGCCGGATGCGTTCGCGCGTGACCGCAAACGATTGCCCGACTTCTTCCAGCGTGTGCTCCGAGCCGTCTTCCAGCCCGAAGCGCATCTTGATGACCTTCTCTTCGCGCGGAGTCAGCGTACGCAGCACCTGCGAAGTCTGGTCTTTGAGGTTGACGTTGATCACCGCTTCGGCCGGCGAAACTACAGCCCTGTCTTCGATAAAGTCGCCCAGATGCGAATCTTCCTCTTCGCCAATCGGCGTTTCGAGAGAGATCGGCTCCTGCGCAATCTTCAAGACTTTGCGTACCTTCGCCACCGGAATGTCCATGCGTTTGGCGATTTCTTCCGAAGTAGGTTCGCGTCCCAGTTCCTGTACCAACTGCCGCGACGTGCGGATCAGCTTATTGATCGTTTCGATCATGTGCACCGGGATGCGAATCGTACGCGCCTGATCGGCGATGGCGCGAGTGATTGCCTGCCGAATCCACCACGTGGCATAAGTTGAGAACTTATATCCGCGGCGGTATTCGAACTTGTCCACGGCTTTCATCAGGCCGATGTTGCCTTCCTGAATCAGGTCGAGGAACTGCAATCCACGATTCGTGTACTTTTTCGCAATCGAGACCACCAGGCGCAAGTTGGCTTCGATCAGCTCGCGTTTGGCGTGCTCGGCGTCCATGTCGCCCTGGATAATCTCGCGCTGCGTGCGCTTGAGCTCCTGGAACAACAGGCCCGCTTCCACTTCAAGCTTTTCCAGCTCTCCGCGGACCGCGCGCGACTGCTTCTTGTATTCCTTGCGCTGTTCTTCGCTGCGCGTCGCCTCGGCCCGCTTCTCCAGATTCTGGATCTGCCGGTCGAGCGAACGCATACCGTCAACCGTGCGGTTCACGCGGTCAATCAGGCGCTTGCGTTCGTTGTTGGTGAAGCCCAGCTTTCGCACCGCGATCGACGTGCGCACAATCGCCCGCGACAGGTGAAAACGATAACGGCGATGGTCGCGCGGCCGCTTCTTTTGGTTTACCGCCGCCAGTTTTTCGACGAACGGCATTATTTTCTTGTAAAGCTTGTCGAGCGTGTTGATCTTGGCGAGAAATTCTTTCAGACGCTTGTCGACGATCTCTTCCGTGATTTCCTCTTCGTCGAACGTCACCAGCTCTTTGATGGAGCGGACGCCCTTTTCGAGGTCCTCGCCCAAAGCGAGCAGTTCACGAATCACAATCGGCGAGCGCGATAGCGCCTTCAGAACGCGGTTTTGCCCCCGCTCGATGCGCTTGGCGATTTCAACTTCGCCTTCGCGCGTAAGCAGCGGAACAGTGCCCATCTCCCGCAAATACATGCGGACTGGGTCGTTGGTTTTTTCCAGAGCGCCCGGGGTTAGGTCGAGTTCGACATCCTCGGAAGCCTCATCTACTTCTTCGAATTTTTTTTCCAGATCGGTCGTCGGCCCTTTCGAGCTTTCGAGTACATCGATTCCTTGTGTCCCGATCGTGGTTAGCAGATCTTCCAGGTCTTCAGGAGAGTGCACATCGTGCGGGATGAGGTCGTTGACCTGATCATAGGTCAGATATCCCTTCTCTTTGCCTGCGTCGATCAGCTTTTTTATGTCGTCGTACTTGTCATCAAGTGCCAAAACAGATTATCCTCAAGGCGCTCGCCGGTACGCGGACGCCAACTCTTCAGCGGTGGGAGTTGTTACGGAGTTGTGTGCGAGGCACACAAACCTTAAAAGTATAGCACGCCGACGACGGTTCCAGCCGCCGCAAGTTGAAGTTCGCGTTAGTTTGCCGATTGCCCTCAGCCGCCCGTATCCCTTTTTCCGCTAACTATTTAGATGTCGCTCGGCCTGGTTTCGTTCCAATTTAGGATGCTTTGCCATCCGCCCCTGCGCCGCTCGGATCCCGCTTGGCCAGCTTCAAGCGGACTTTCTCCTGCAAAAGCGCGTGTTTCTCCTCTTTCGAGAGTCCCGGACGCTCTACGGCCCGCTGCGCTTCCCCCCCACGCCGCTGCAGATAAATCCTCCGCAAAGCCCGCACCGCGCCTTCCACCGTCTCGGGCGTCAACTCTTCCTCTTCGGACATCAGGATTGAAGCCAGCAGACGGCGATCTTCTTCCGTCTTCGCCAGGGCCATCGCGTCCGCGGTTTCGGTGCCAGCCTCAAGCAGAGACTCGATCAACGACTGCGAAGCCAGGCCTTCATACAGATGCTCTGACTGCAACGCGAACTGTGCTTGCCGGGCCGGATCGAATTCCTCCTCCGCCCCGTCGCGAGACGAACTTCGCGCGCCACTAGCCTGCATTTGCGTAGCCGAAGCCAGCGCCCGGATCAGGACGCGTTCCGCACCCGTGACTTGCGCCTCCGCCGGAGCCTTAACCGCGGTCGTGGAGCGAGTGGTGGCGGCATGTTTCAATTCCTGGCGCAGCACTGCCGAATCAATTCCCAGCTTCTGCGAAATTTCCAGTGCCAATTCATCGCGCACGATGCGGTTCGGTACCCGCTGAATGTGCGGCAGCAGATGGTTGACCGCTTTAACCTTGCTGTCCGCATTCCGCGCCGGAAACATCGCCCGAGCGCGATCGATCAGATAATCAAAATATTTCTGCGAGTTCTTGAGCGCCGCGCCATAGGCGTCTTTGCCCTTGCGCCGGATGAAGAGATCGGGGTCGAATCCGGTCTCCAGCGTGAGCACCTTAATGTCGAATTCTTCTTCCACCAGCAGGCCGAGCGTCCGCTCCGTGGCGCGGGCTCCAGCCGTATCGGGATCGAAGTTGACCACCACCTTTTTCGAGAATCGCCCCAGCAGTTTTGCCTGCAACTCGGTGAACGCCGTGCCCGAGCTGGCAATCACATTGTGGAAGCCAGCCGCATACACCGAGATGCAATCCATCTGCCCCTCGACCAGGATGGAGTATTCCAGTTTGCGAATCGCTTCCTTCGCGTTATCCAGATTGAACAGCACGCGCGACTTCGAGTAAATCGGAGTCTCCGGAGAATTCAGATACTTCGGCCCTGCCTTCTCATCCGTAGAAAGCGTGCGCCCGGTGAACGCAATCACCTTGCCCTGTTCATTACAGATGGGGAACATTACACGATTGCGGAATTTGGAATAAATGGCGGGTACGGCTTTTGGCTCTTGGCTCTTGGCTTTTGGCTCGAAGCCGGCGCTGTCCGCTGTTCGCTGTTCGCCATTCGCGCCCGATCCCTCAACCGAATTGTCATCCTGAGCGGAGCGAAGGACCTGCTGTGGCTGAGTGCTGAGTGCTGACGGCTGGCCGCTTTCCTTCCACGTGAAGAGCCCGCTCTCGCGAAGAAGTTCTTCGTCGAACTCCCGGCGCAGTGCATCGCGCAGCATCCCGCCAAACTCCGGCGCGTACCCAATGCGAAAGCGGGAGATAGTCTCCGCATCCAGCCCGCGCCCCTTAAGGTACTCGCGGGCATTCGCTCCTTCGGGACGCCGCAGACATTCCCGAAAAAACGCATCAGCGCGCACATGCACGTCGAGCAAAGCCATGCGAACCTGAGCGTCGCGCGCTTCCGCTGGACTGGAAAAGGTGACCTTGGGCATCGGCACGCCCAGCTTCTGAGCAATCAGCCGGACGGCCTCCGGGAAGGTGATGTTCTCGACTTTCTGCACAAAGGTGAAGACATCCCCCGACTCTCCGCAGCCAAAGCAATGAAAAAACTGCCGCGTGGCATGCACCGAAAACGAAGCCGTCTTCTCCGCATGAAACGGACAAAGCCCCGAGAAATTCTGCGCCCCAGCCTTCTTCAGCTTGACGTAGTCGCCCACAATGCGGACGATGTCCGCCTGCTGCTTGAGCGTCTCTTTAAAGTTGTCGGAAGAAGTCAAAGTCGAAGCCATTAACCGCGCACACAGGTCTCGTAGTGATTATGAGGGTTGGAAGGCCTGAGGGGAATAGAGCAGCGGCGGGATTGCTGTGGGAAAGGTGTGGAAGACCGGTTCTTGGTTGTTCACAACCTTGAGGTATAATTCGCGGCGCGCGGCGCTTTCGGGCCGGATTCCTAGCCTGCGTCACAGGCTCCACTATGGTTGCGAGGTAAATCAGCCGTGCTCATCATGCAACAGGTCAATTGCCCATGCTGCGGGAAATCCAGCAGTCACCCCAAACCCGTGCTGCAGCGAATGACTCAAAATCCACCGGGGACGTATGAGGGCGGCGTCTACATAAATTACGCATGTCCTGGCTGCCACAATCTATCGCGCGCTGCGGTACCGAAGGCTCTACTGCCGCTCGATACCAAGGATCGATCAAGACACCCCGATGATCTGATTGATTTCGTCGTAACTCTCGAATGCGAAAAAACCGGCTGCGAAACTCCCTTAGCAGTGTTTGCGCCAGTGAAACGCGACACCGTCCCCGATGGTTTTGCCAGTCACGTCGCCGCGCAATGGCGGCAGCATAGCGCCGCGTGCGCGAATGGTCACCCACCTCGACAACCGTTGAAGATGACCAAGCTAGCTCAGGAAATTCGTTGGAATACAAGCGTTTGGTAGTCGCAGCGGTTCTCGAGTGGTGGAGAGACGGGCATCCTCGCCCGCGAAACTCCGAAATCAGAAAGGCTTGTCCCTTACGCATGCACCGCCGCGAACGCTTGTTTGGCCGCTGCAATGGTCTGCAGCACGTCGCGTTCGCCGTGCGCCGCCCCTAGGAACGCCGCCTCGAACTGCGACGGGGGCAGGTAAATTCCGTTCTCCAGCATCGCCCGGAAGAACCGTCCAAAAGCTTCGGTGTCGCACGTCGCTGCGGAAGTCCAGTCTGTGACGGGTCCCGGCGCAAAGAACCAGGTAAACATCGAGCCCACCCGGTTGTGGCACATGACGACGCCAGCATCTTTAGCCGCGGCTGCTACTCCGGCGACCACTTCGCCGGCAAGCTTGTCGAGTTTCGAGTAAACATCCTTATGCTCACGCAAGTAGCGCAGCGTGGCATAACCGGCGGCCATCGCCAGAGGATTCCCAGAGAGCGTTCCGGCCTGGTACACCGGCCCGAGCGGAGCCACCATATCCATGATTTCGCTCGGGCCGCCGTAAGCGCCCACCGGCAACCCTCCGCCGATAATTTTGCCCATCGTGGTGAGATCGGGCTGAATGGCGTAGAGTTCCTGCGCTCCGCCGTAGGCCAGGCGAAATCCGGTCATGACCTCGTCGAAAATCAGGAGCGCCTTGTCGCGGGTAGTAATGGCGCGCAGAGCTTCAAGGTACCCGCGAGCCGGAGCCACGCATCCCATGTTCCCCACGACCGGCTCCACGATAACGCAGGCAATCTGGTGCTTGAATTTCTCGAAAGCCTGTTCAAGCGCCCCGAGGTCGTTGTAGGGAAGCGCAAGCGTGAACTGCGTGAATTCTTCCGGAACGCCCGCCGAGCCCGGAATACCCAGCGTCGCCACTCCCGATCCAGCCTTCACCAAAAGCGCGTCGGAGTGCCCGTGATAGCAGCCTTCAAACTTCACAATATATTTCCGCTTCGTATACCCGCGCGCCAGCCGGATGGCCGACATGGTCGCTTCCGTCCCCGAACTGACGAAGCGAACTTTTTCCATGTGCGGAAAAGCGGAAATTACCAGCTCGGCGAGATCCGCTTCCGCAGGCGTGGAAGCTCCAAAGCTGGTGCCCTTGCGCGCCGCCGCGATGACGGCCTCGACGACGGTAGGCGCGGCGTGCCCCAGGATCAGCGGCCCCCAGGAACCGATGTAATCCACATACTCGTTGCCGTCCGCATCCCAAAGGTGCGAGCCCTGGCCGCGCACGATGTACAACGGGTCGCCGCCCACGCTGCCGAAAGCGCGCACCGGAGAGTTCACGCCTCCCGGAATCAGCTGTTCAGCGCTTTTCTGCAGCGCGCGGGATTGTTCTGTCTTGCGGGCCATAATTCCTCCACAACCGCGGTAGCTAAGTCGAAAGACTCGGATATTCAGAATATATCAGCGGCCCGTGGAAGTGCCGAGAGCAACAGCCGCGAAGCGGCGACACAGGAAAGCCCGGCACGTCAGTGCCGGGAAGACAGGGCGGGACAGAGTCGAGTCCCGGAGGGACGGCACAACCGCCCCGGCCTGCACGACAGCGGAAGTCGGCTTGCGCGGCCTACCAAATTCATCAGGCTTTCACGAAATTGCAATATTCCCGCAATCTCTCGCAGCTATCGTAATCCCAGTTGCCCTTCTAACCGGGAGGGTCTTTAGGACGGCCTTGGGGGGCTCCGGGCTGTCCTTTTTTCCTTTTCACCGGCCATACCATTCTGTCCCCGAACTTCGCAGCCAGCGCTCACTCCCAAAATAACGCAAGGCCCTACTTCGGCGGCTTCGGCTCGGAATTAACCATGGTTAACTGTTTGTGATATGCTTGTGTTAATTAGGTTCGGGCGTGACTCCGGGCATGTCGGGATGAAGAACCGCGTATGACGTGGAGACCGTCGGCCGGGCTCAGACCGCAACTGTAACTTTCTATTAACCAACCGAGCGCATACTGCTCAACTCGTGTGTGCCCGGTGTGATTGCAATCACGCGTAGAAGTGACCGGACGCGTTGTGGAGCGCGGCAGTCGGTCGTTAGCGTGGATTCACGATAGTGAAATTGAAATTCATTTTCATTATGGACCGGTTCCTGACGAACTGCCGGACGGGCGGAAGTCGCCGCGCCGGGCTTGCCCTGGCGCTCGCGTTTCTGTTCAGCTCCACCGCGCCAGCCTCCTGGGCGCAGGCGCAACTCACGTCCAATTCCCCCCAAACCGCCGTTGCCGCCGCCCCGAGCACGGACGATCCGCCCGACCCGCCCGCCAGTGGCGATACCCAGGCCATGTTCCCCCATTTCAGGGACAGTCGCTTCTGGCTCTCCGGCCAGGCAAACTTTATCTTCCAGACTCATCCCGACTTTCACGCCGACTACAGCGGGCCCCACAGCCTCAGTCCAGACTATGACAAAGCTACATCACGAGTGATGACGCTCTACACCGGCGTGCGGCTCAATAATTCCACTGAGCTGCTGGTAGACATTGAAGAAGCGGGCGGCGCGGCGCTTAGCACGGGCCTGGGTTTGGCCGGAAACACGGACCTCGACATCGTGCGCAATCCGCTGTTGAGCAAGGAGCCGTACCTGGGGCGCGGCATGATCCACAAAGTGTTCGCGCTGAGCAAAGACAAGATTGAGAACCAGCGCAGTTTTCTATCGCTGTTCGATGAACTGCCGCGCCGCCGCCTGGAAATTCGCTTCGGCAAGTTCAGCATGCCTGATTTCTTCGATATGAATTCGGTAGGCACCGATACTCACTTTCAATTCATGAACTGGTCGGTGGACAACAACGGCGTCTGGGACTACGCCGCTGACACGCGCGGCTACACTGTCGGCTTCACCGCCGATTACGAAGACCGCAACTGGGGCTTCCGCTTCGGCGAGGGGTTGATGCCGAAGGTCGCGAACGGAATCGATCTGGTATGGCGGCCGTGGCAGGCTCATGCGGAAAATTGGGAATATGAACTACGTCGCGGCATCATCCCGAAGAAACCCGGAGTCGTGCGGCTGCTCGCGTACACCAACTACGCCAATATGGGCATCTACCGCGATGCGGTGGCTCAGTTTAAAGAAGGCCTGGTCCCGGTCCCTGATATCACGAACCACCCCTGGCACATCACGCGAAAATACGGCTTCGGCATCAACCTCGAACAGAATCTCACGCGCAACTTTACCGCGTATGCCCGATGGGGATGGGACAACGGAAAAACCGAGTCCTTCGCTTACACCGAAATCGATTCCACCTTCAACCAGGGCGTAGGCGTGAATGGCGCTCTATGGCATCGCAAGCAAGATCGCGCCGGTATTGCCTTCGTGACAAACGGCATCAAGAAAGATCACCAGGTGTATCTGGCCGATGGCGGTCTCGGTTTTCTGCTGGGTGATGGAGGCCTGAACTATGGGCGGGAGAACATCATCGAAACGTATTACACGGCCCACATCTGGCGCGGAATCTATCTCGCTCCCGGAGCGCAGCACATCAACAATCCCGGCTACAACCGCGACCGCGGGCCGGTCGTGGTGCCGACTCTGCGCGCCCATGTGGAGTTCTAAGAGCTTGGAGCGCCGGGCGTCCCCGCCCGGCTGCATGGGTGAGGCGCACGTTCCTCCCGCTGAAACTCAGGCGTCTAGAACGTCCACTTCAGTGAGAACTGCATGATCCTCGGGCCGTTCTGGTAGTTGATGTTCTCCAGAGTGCCGAAGCCCCCGGGTCCATTGTTAGGCGTGAGATAACAGACCTGGTTGAGGCTTACTCCGTCGCCGCAGGTTGGCCCAGAAGGCTCGTACTGGATGTAATTCACCCCTGTACCGTTCTGGACATAGTAATTCGCATGATTCATCACGTTGAACACCTGTGCCTGCAAGGCGATGGCATGGCGTTCCGTAAGTTTGAATCTCCGTGCCAGTCCAAGATCGATCTGTTCCGTCCATGGACCGTAGAAAGAATCCAAGCCGGCGAAAGGACTCGGGCTGCCAGAGTTGATACCGAGAGCGGAGTTGGCGGTGGCCTGCAGCGCGGCGGTGTTGTTCACCGAATTAGGCAACGCACTGACGTCGATCAGCGCCGCATAAGGACGGCCCGATGCGAACTGCATCACCGTGCTCAGTGTCCAGCCCGACAAGGCAGTGCGTAAAAAGCCATCCTGCAGATTGTCTCCCCAGCCCGGTGCGTAGACCGCGGCGATGGAGAGGCGATGGCGCTGATCGAGCAAGTACGGTGCGTGCGTGTTGCTGAAATCAAATTGATTATTAAAATCGACGCCGCGCGACATCATGTTCTTTGAAAACGTGTAGGCGGTCTGAAAGGCCAGCCCATGGTGGAATCGCCTTTGCCCTTGGATGAACAGTGAATTGTAGTTGTTGACGCCGGGCGTGATCAGGGCGTTGATTTGTCCGAATGCCGAGGTCAAGCGCCCATCCGTTAGAAGATTTGAGTCCAAATTCGGGAGCGTCACCGTGCGTCCCGTGTCGGTTGCGATGTACGTTGTCGTGCCCACCGGCGGATTCAAATTCAGATCGTAAGCGCTCGAAGCCTCCAGGTTGACCCCGTGCGTCCACGTGGTTCCCATGGTGACTACGGTCTCGGGGAGGACCTCGCGCTCGATTTGCAAACTTCCCTGGAGGATATAGGCGAATTTGAAATTCGGGGCAACCAGTGAAATATCGGAGGCCGAAAACAGCGAGGGATCCGATACCTGATTGGGGAAAACTGCGAGCTGCTGATTGGGAGCCAGGGTGGGATCGTAATTCAGCGATACCGATGCCTGTTGCGACAGCAGTCCGTTCGACACCACTGAGTTGCGATAATTCAAGCCATTCAGGTTCTCGTAGAACTTCCCGAATCCGCCACGGACTACGGTCTTGTCCAGCGGCTGCCAGGCAAATCCGAAACGCGGCGCTAGGCGCCGATATTGATTGGGGAACTGCCCGGTTAGCGGGAATCCCGGATTCGCGGCCGGCTGGGGATAGACCTGAAAATCTTCCCGGACGCCTAAATCGAGGGTCAGACGCGGACGCACCTGATAAGTGTCGTGAAAATAAAATCCATAGTAAGGAACGTTGAAAGAAAACTTGGGCTGTCCCGTGCTCTGAAAGAAGTTGTCGTAGATGCCCAGGGCAAAGCTGGGCAGGTCTGGGAAGCTGTAGGTTCCGCGGAAGGTGCCGTTTTGCTGCTGCGCATCGGGATCGAATCCGCCGAAAGCGAGGTCGGTCAGATGCGTGCGAGTGAACTCGACGCCGAACTTAAAAGTGTGCTTGCCGCGTAGATAGCTCACATGGTCGGAAATCTGCCAGATAGCCTCATCCGTGCGTCCGCCCGCAAACCCGGCGTTGCCCAGTTGAAAATCGGAAACGTCGCCTTCCAGATCGGCGGTCGGGTAGGCAGGGTTAACCTGCCCGGTGGGCGTGGAAAATTGGTCGTCGCGCGAGAAACTGGCGTGGATTTCATTCAGTAAATTGCTGCCATAGGCATGGCTCCATCCGGTGCTGGCGTGGTAGTCACGCACGAAGGCGTTGGCCAGCGTGCTCTTGCCGAAGAGAGCCGTTTGGGTGCCGAGAATAAAGCCGTGAGGGGAATCGAAGCGGTTCCAGTTGAGGCTGAGATAGAAGCGGTCGTCCTTCGCGTCGCGGTAGTCGATTTTGGAAAACAGCGACCAATCGTTGGCATAGCGGGACTGGACCCCGAGGTCAGTCTGAATGGCATTCAAAGCGTTGGCGACATCCTGCAGATAAACCGGGTTGCCGGAATCGGGCGTCGATAAGCCACTCGGCACGGGAAACGCCGCGTTGGGCACAGGAAGCAGCGTGCCAGCGGGCACGCCGAAGGAAGTCTCATCGAGTCCGGTAAAGCCCGGATTGATGGCGGTGATGGGATCCTTCTGGCGCTGCTGCTCGTAATCGGCGAAGTACCAGGCGGGGTTGGAGACGATTGGACCGCCGAGGCTTCCGCCAAACTGCTGCAGAATGTTGACCGGGCGCGGAAAGCCGTTTTCCTTGTCGATGGCGTCGTTGGCCCCTGTGCCGGAGTTGCGGTTGTAGTAGAAAGCGTTGCCGTGAATCGCGTCACTGCCCGAGCGCGTCACCACGTTGACAAAGCCAGTGGCCGCTCCGCCATAGTCGGCGCGATAAGGTGTCACGGCCACCTGAAACTCCTCGATCGCGTTCTCGCCAAAAATGTAAGGAACCTTTTCACCGCCCCGCGCGTTGCCGAAGTAGTTGCTGGTAGCGCTGGCGCCATCCACGGTGAACGAATTCGCGCCGTTGGCATTGGCGTAACCCGTGTCCTCGCCACCCTGTTCGCCGGCGAAACTGACCAGGCCGTTCTGCCCGTCGGGGCTGGCATTGGGGACGAGCAACGCGAAATCGAGGAAGCGCCGTCCGTTCAGCGGCAAGCCATCGAGAAGCTCGCGGCCGACCACCGAACTCTGGTCGGAGTCTTCGGTCCGCAGCAGCGGCGATTCCCCGTGCACCGTTATCGACTCGCTGCCGGTACCGGGCTGGAGACTGACGCCCACCGATGTGGGCTGCCCGACTTGCACATAAATGCCTTCCACCCGCTCATTGCGGAATCCCGCCGCCGTCACTTCGAGGCTGTAGAGTCCAACCGGTTGCGAGGGAAATACGTAGATTCCCTCCTCGTTCGTCTTCCGTATAGACTGCTCCCCAATACTGCGCGCCAACAGCCTGACGCTGGCACCCGGGACAGCGGCGCCCGAGCTATCTCTGACCACTCCGCGCACCGTTCCCGTGGTCACCACACTCTGAGAATGCGAGTCAATCGAAAGCCCAACCAAGAGGAGAATAATCAGATAAGAAATGTTTTTCATCGCTGGAATTCCTTACCAGCCCCAGTGAATTCGTGATCTAAAGATACCCCGGCTGTCCCCGTTTTAGAAAGGGTCAGCCGGGATGCTTGCTGAACTACGCCTCGGTGCTTATTCAGAGCCGTTCTTGCCCGCTTCCTTGGTCTCGGACACCGTCCTGTTAGGCTTCAACGCAGGATAGGGCTTGCCGCCCTTCAAACCGTTCCACAGAATCCGGTTGAATTTCTCTGTAGGGATCCGGTCTGCCTGGCTGAAGTCCATACCCTTGGTTTGCGCTTCCCACCATGCTGCGTCGTGCGTCGGCCGCGGTATGGCGTTGGGGTTCTGCACGTACTTGTTGAGTATCGGAAGCGAAGTGCCGTAGAGGTAGCTGGACGGGATCGCGGAATAAGTCCAGCCCGCTTGTGAGATGTTGAAGGCGTCCGTCATGGGCGGAACACCCGCGTCATGCACGCTGAGTGGGGACAGGCCGAGGACTCCTTCGATCGTCCGCAACATGCTGACCGTCGAGTAGGGATCGGAGACCACCGCACCCTGCTTCACGTAAGGTCCAACGATAAACGCAACACTGCGGTCACCGCTGACGTGGTCGGCGCCATCCTGGGGATCGTCTTCAATCACGAAGATGAGCGTGTTGTTGGCGTAAGGGCTGTGGGCGATCTTATCGACCGTCAGCCCTACCGCATAGTCGTCGTCGGCAATCTGAAGTTCCGGCGTGTTCACACCGAAACTGGCGCTGACGAAGCTGCCGAAGTGATCGTGATCATATCGCAGCAAAACCAGATTGGGGAATTTATTGGTCTTGACCTGATGGTTGAATTCCCGTGCCCACTCCTTGTAGCGGAAGAAGTCGGGGAAGCTCTGGTCAAAGGGGCGGAAACAGGTATCGGTGCGGCTGAGCAGTGCTTTCTTGGCCGGCCACGCAACCTGGATGGGAGGCTTCGCCGAGCAAGGATCGGTGAGGTAGGGAGAGATGCCACGAACCTCAAGGGCGCCAAGATCGGTGTAATACCCGTAGTTGCGAACGGTGAGGCCAGCCTTGAGCGCGGCATCCCAAATGTAGCCCGCGCCTTCTTCCCCACTGGGACCGTCGGCTTCGACTTCGTTGGCGTTCCCGGGCAGCAGGTTCGGATCGGGCGGATAGATCGGTTGTTCCACCTGACGAGCAGCGACGCCCGTTATCGCAACGTTGATGTTGCGAGCCGTCCCTTCGCTGTCGTACTGGCAACCGCCTTTGCCGTAGTTGACCTTAACGCACTTCTCGTTCATATCGAGAGCGCGCGCCGCGGTCGACCACTGCCAGCCGTCCATGCTCACCATCGAACTGTCGTCGAAGTTGTCGAAGGTCACAAAGTTGTTGGCAAAGTTGTGGAAGTTCGGCGTGACGGAGACGGGGAACTGCGTGTAGGCCGGATCCGCGTTGGCTCCGTTGGTCAGGTCGCCGAGGACCTGGTCGAAGGTACGATTCTCTTTCACGATGTAGATGACGTGTTGAATATGGTTATGCAGGAACGTCATGGTGGCGATGTCGTTCGGGCTCAACTGGAAGTTGAATCCATTGTTTTGCGCCACCTGGCCAGTCAACCCTGCCAGTTGCACCGCATTGGGCACGGGCAGCGTCAGGAAGCCTGAGTACTCGTTCTGCCATGCATACTGGTTGCCGGAGCCGTCCTGTGCAGCCACAGTTAGACACGCCGAGCCGAAGCCGCCGCCCGGATCGTTATTGATGTACCGGCAGTTCAGCGGATTCGCAGTTTCCACGCTCTTGCCGTTCACCACATAGAGAGTGGAGCCATCCGGACTGATGCTGACAGAATTGGGGTACCAGCCGGTTGGGATGAGCCCCGCAACGACTGGTTTCTTTCCGGTGAGGTTGATAACGGCCACCGCGTTGGTACCGCCGTCGGTGACGTAGGCAGCGCTCTCGTCGGGCGAAAGCGTAACGCTGTTGGGATTGCTGCCCTTGGGCACTGCTTTGCCGTTGCCCAGAACATCGGCTGGCGCGCTGGCGTTGACCTCACTTAACACTGTATTGGTCGCGGTGTTAATGACGATCAACTCGTCGGAGTTGGCCGCCACCACGAACAGCTTGGTTTGGGCGGCATTGAGAACCATCCTTTCCGGGTTGCCGGCGACCGGTATCCGGTTGGTAAGGGCCAGAACACCAGCGGTGAAATTCAGCACATCGATCTCGCGGTCGCGAACGCTGGAGACGTAAACGGTGTTGCCCGCGACGGCGATTCCGTATGGGAACTCTCCCCCCGGGACTCCCGTTTGCAAGCGATTGATGATGCCGGGACGGAGATCGTATTCCTGGAGAACCACGCCATGGACGAGGTCAACCGAGGTGATGGAATCCGTTTCGTGGTTCGCCACGAACAGCGTATTGCCGTCGGCGGTGATGCCGAGCATAGCAGCGGTCGGGCCAGTCTCGGTCTCCTCGCACATCAAATCGCAGTAATGATTGAGGTTGATCGGTGTGCCAGATTCCGCCCACAGACCGCTTTGCAGCGTGAAAATGTGCACATTGTCATCACCTCCGCCGCCAACATAGAATGCGGAACCATTCGGGGCCCACACGATCCCGTCGAAGGTTTCGTCATAATCCAACATCTGTACTACCTGCGTTTCCACCGGCGTACCGGGCGTTGAGATGTCATAAACGAAAACAAACTCACCCGAATCCGTCCCGGTATAGTTGCCGCTTGCGTCCTCCATCAGGTTGTAGCCGCTGGTCAGGACCAGCATAGTTTTGCCGTCCGGGCTAATGGCCGTGGTCTCGGCGCCATCCGGCGTATAAACCGGAAAGTCCGGCAAAGAGGTTGTCAAAGGTACAAACACCGAGCCCGGGGCTGCGGTCGGTGTAATGGTTGCACCCGTTGGAAGCATTTGAGAAAACGCGAGGCTGGTCAGCGCCAGAATGGCCGCCAGGCCGGCTCCGCGAAGGAAACTCGTGATCTTCATACGGTGATCCTCCAAGATTAAGATCGTTTCGGTTGAAAGCTCCAGGCCCAGACGGTCAAACAGCGAGACAGAATCAAGAGGTGGGAACACCGAATAAATAAACGAGCAATGTTAAGGCTGGATTATGGAATTGTGAAAAGTTGCCCACATCTTTCCTGCACTCGTTGTGGCGAGTGGGCTTCGGGAAGGGCGCGACTTCACAGGCTGCGGAAAAACTCAATCTCGGGCTTGATTTTGGGTGGCGCAGCGCTTCAGCGCTGCCGTAACTGCTTTGTTCTGAGTCCGGCTTTAGCCGCTGAGGTGGCACTGTCTGGTCGGGAACGACTTTTTCCGCAGCCTCTTCAGTCGTGCCGTAAGCCGATAGAAACATTCAGCGCTTTAGCGCCCGAGGTAGGCTCTTTGTGCCGTCGATCGAAAATACGAAACGACGATTGAGTTTTTCCGAAGTTGCCGCCTCAACCGTTTCGCGTTATCCCAGCTTCCAGTTTTTGCGCGCTCTGCAGCGCCCAAGCCATGCGCGGTGTATTGTGGGCAATCCCGAATTGGCCCTGGGCATCCAGCAGAATGATTCCGCCGTGGCCGTTAAGGCGCTGCTTCAGATAATTCATCGCTTCTTTCGCAATCCACTCCGGCAGGCTTCCGGATTCGACGCGATCCGCCGCCCACTTCGCCAGCACCAGCTTCATGATCGGTTCGCCCCATCCGGTGGTGGAAACGGCCGCGCTCAAGTTGTCGGCATAGCAGCCGCAACCGATGAGCGAAGAGTCGCCAAGGCGGCCGGGATCCTTATTGAGCGTGCCCCCGGTTGAGGTGGATGCCGCGATATTGCCATCGCGGTCAAGCGCAACCGCTCCCACCGTGTCGTGCGAAATTTCGGGCGCGAACAGATCGTTGCCGTGGGTCGAGTCCTGCGCCTGATATTCGCGCAAGCGCTCGACTTCGCGAGGGATGATGAGATCTTCGTTGCGGCAAAGAGCGATGCCGTGCTCGGCGGCAAAGCGCTCGGCGCCCTCGGCAACAAAATAGACGTGTGTGCTGTCGCTGAGAATCTTTCGGGCTGCCCGAACCGGGTTGCGCAGCCGCTCCACGCAGCCGACACCGCCGCCGCGCAAGGTCGCGCCGTCCATGATGAAAGCGTCCAGTTGCACTTTGCCGTCGCGGTTCAGAAAACTGCCGCGGCCGGCGTCAAAGGCTTCGTCATCTTCCAGAACGACCACCGCTTCTTCGACCGCGTCCAATGCCGAGCCGCCGCCTTGCAGCGCGCGCCATCCCGCTGCGGCAGCTTTGCGCACACCCAGAAGGTGCGCCTCGACCATGTCGTCGGGAATGGCCCAGGCGCCGCCGTGAACCACCAGAATAGGATTGTTTGCCACTTTTGGTCCTTGGGGGAAAGTTGCCGTATTAGTGTATAAGCTATCTCAAAAAATCGTTCCCGCGTAGGTTCTGGGTAGGGCATGGCTTCAGCCATGCCAAACTTTCATTCGGAGCGAAGCCAAGCCCTGCGCATTTGAATTTATAATGCAATCCAACTTCGTTTTAATCCTCGCACCAGGAGATTGGAATGCAACGCAAAGCCAGTGCAGTCTGGAAGGGCGGTCTTAAAGACGGGAAAGGGACAGTTTCGTCCACCAGCGGCGTTCTTTCGAATACGCCCTATTCCTTCACCACGCGGTTTGAAAACACTCCGGGGACGAATCCGGAAGAACTGATTGCGGCCGCGCATGCGGCCTGTTTTTCGATGGCGCTGTCAGCCCAACTCGGAGGCGCGAACCTGACGCCGGAAAGCATCAGCACAGCCGCCACCCTCACCATGGAGAAACTCGATGCCGGCTGGACCATCACGGCCGTGCACCTCGATGTGACAGCAAAAGTGCCGGGCGCAAGCGCGGAAGCCTTCAGCACAGCCGCGCAAAACGCCAAAGCCGGCTGCCCGGTATCAAAAGTGCTGAACGCAAAAATTACGATGGATGCAAAGCTGGGCTAGAGTTCCGATTTTCCGTAGAGACGCGGCTTGCCGCGTCTCCCCCCGCGTCCCCCGGCACGCCCGGCTTTGGTGTGCTTCAGGTCCAGGGAAAAAGTGGCTCCTTGCAACGCCCCAGCCGCGAAGCGGCGGAATAAGAAAGCCCGGCACGTAAGTGCCGGGGAGTCGGAAGTGAAGCCCACCATCCACCAGCCGCAAAGCGGCGGAACAGGAAAGCCCGGCACGTGAGTGCCGGGGAGTCGGACGTGGAGCCGGTCGAGTCCCGCAAGGGACGGCACTTGGGCTGTGGCACAAACTCCGGAGGACGACCCCGGGTCAAACGTAGGAACCCGACTCTCAGCTTTGCTCGCGCAGAACCTGCCGCAGCTTGTGATTGAGTTTCACCGCTTCCTGCGACGCTTGATCGATCATTTTGACCCAGCGCTGCAAGTTCTCGGGCGGGCCTGCCTGCGAAATCAGGTAGGTGGCTTGCACAATGGTTTCGAGCGAGTTGCTGAGATCGTGCGCCATCAGGCGAAGCTCTTTCGCCAGTTCTGCGGAAATCTTATCGGAGGCGTTTCCCATAATCGCGTGCGTCCTGAAGCCTTGCCAACAGCGGAACTCAACGAAGCTGATGACGTTGCGCTCGTTTGACAGCCAGGCGCCAGCCAGTAGATATTAGTGTAGTCCCCCTAAAAAAGGGCCTGCCGACTTTTTCTTTTTATGCGGATATGGCGGAACTGGCAGACGCGCTAGGTTCAGGTCCTAGTGGCCGCAAGGTCGTGGAGGTTCGAGTCCTCTTATCCGCACCAAATCACAGCTCCTGGTGGCGCATGGATCCAAATTGATCGCCTGACGAGGCACCATGCTGGAAGTCAAACTCATCCTTTGCCCCATTGATTTCTCAGAATTCTCCGTACGGGCGTATCGCTATGCGCTATCGCTCGCCGAGCACTATCGAGCCCAGGTGGTGGCGCTACATATAGTAGAAATATGGCGATATCCTTCCGTTGGCTTTGTTGCCTCTGCGCAACTCTATGACGAGTTCTGCCAGGCTGTTCGCGAGAGCGGCAAGCAGCAGTTGCAGGAATTCGTCAAGAACCACACCCACGCTGAAATTCAGCCCGAGCTTGTGGTGCACCTGGGAATGGCCCCGGACTCTATTCTGTCGTTTGCGCAAGCGCGGAAAGCCGACGTAATCGTCATGGGAACGCACGGTCAGCGCGGGTATGACCGCCTGATGCTGGGGTCGGTGACCGACCGAGTGATGCGCCGCGCTCCTTGCCCGGTTTTGGCGGTTTCTCAACCACCCCACGACTCTATGGCCGCAGGTGAACAGCGGCGCCACCTCCACCACCTGTACCGGATCCTCTTCTGTACCGACTTTTCCGAGAATTCAGAGCGCGCTTTGAACTACGCCATCTCCGCGACCGAGGAGTACGAGGCCGAGCTCACCCTCCTGCACGTGTTGGAGCAGGTCCCAAGTCCGGCCAAGTCCGACGAGGCCATAGCGGCAGCGACCGCGCAACTCGATAAACTGATTCCACCGGAGAGGCGCAAGACCCTCAAGATCAAGACGGCAGCGCGCATCGGTAAACCTTACCAGCAAATCATCCAATTCGCCCTGGAAGCGCAAATCGACATGGTGACAATGGGAGTGCGCGGCCGTGGCGCCTTGGATTTAGCGGTGTTTGGTTCGACAACCTATCGGGTGATGCAGTTGGGACCCTGTCCCGTTCTCGCCGTCCACGTTTGAACCGAGAATCCAAGTCCCGAAGGGACGACCGAAATCTCACGGACACGTCTTGGCCGCGTCCTCATGCCCCGGCAGACAGCCGGTGCGTGCTCCGGCTTTGCGCGATTCCGTACTGGCGGATTTTATAGAGCAGAGCTTTGTAGCTGATCTTCAGCAGCGCCGCTGCCTGCTTGCGGTTCCAGTTCGTCTCTTCCAGTGCCCGGGCGATCGCCTCGGCCTCCGCTCCATCTTTGGCGTTCCGCGAAAGCGACTTCAGGCCGCCTACCGACTCCGCACCCGCGGCTGCGGTCCTGTCGGACACATAGGCATGCATGCCTCGGCCGCCATCGGGCCGGGGCTGCAATTCCGAGGCAGCCAGCGTTTCGTCTCCCAGCACCAGGTAGCGCTTGATGAAGTTGCTCAGTTCGCGCAAATTGCCCGGCCAGGAATGCCGCAGGCATGCCTCCATCAACGGAGGCGACAGCGGCAACGGCGGACGCGCGTACGACTCCGACATGCGCGACATGAAGTGCTTCAACAGTATCGGGATCTCTTCTTTGCGGTCGCGCAGCGGCGGCAGCGACATCGTGAAAGCGTTCAGCCGGTAATAAAGATCCTCACGCAAACGCTTGCTGGCCAGCGCCTCGGGAATGTCAATGTTGGTCGCGGCCAGAATCCGCACGTCGACCTTGACTAACGTCCGGCTGCCCAGGCGCGAGAACTGCTGGTCCTGCAGCACGTGCAGCAGCTTGGCCTGCAGCCCCGGCGGCATTTCGCCGATTTCGTCGAGCAGGATGGTGCCTTTGTTGCACAGTTCGAATTTACCCGGCTTCGGGTGAGTAGCGCCGGTGAACGCTCCCGCTTCATACCCGAACAGTTCGCTCTCCAGCAGATCGGCGGGCACCGCCGCGCAGTTCACTTTGAGGAAAGTGCGGTGCGCGCGCGGTGAAAGTTTGTGGATCAGCCGCGCCAGTACTTCCTTGCCGGTACCGCTTTCCCCAAGCAGAAGCACGGGGATGTCGACGTTGGCGACGAGCGCGGCCTGCGATCGAATCTTCTTCATCGCCGGGCTGGCAGCGACGAAGAACACGTCGTCGCAAAGTTCTTCAACTTCGCCCGCGTAGCTCTCACCCTTGGCCGTGCCAACACACTGTCCAATGACCGCGTCGAGTTCGGCTTTCTGGAACGGCTTGGTCAGATAATCGACCGCGCCCAGGCGCATCGCCTGTACTACCTTGCGCGTGTCATTCACGCAAGAGAGCATTACCACTTTCAATCCCGGCTTGAGATGCCGGAGTTGTTCCAGAGTCTCCAGCCCGTCGATGCCGGGCATCAGCAGATCGAGAAGCACCAGGTCGGGGCTCAGTCCCTTCTGCACGCGCTCCACCGCTTCTTCGCCGGTGCTGGCGGTTTGCACTTTGTGCTCATCCACTTCCAGCAGCGTGCGGATATAGCGCAACATTCCCGGTTCGTCATCCACCAGCAAGATGTTGGCGGCTTCGCTCATTCGGTTCCTCGTGGCGGGCTGCTCAAGATTGGTTTCAACGGAATAATAAAGGAGAACTTGCACCCCGCGCCCGGTTCGCTTTCAACCCAGATCTTACCGCCCATGCCCTGCAAAAGCCGGCGGGAAATGGCCAGCCCCAGGCCCATGCCCTCAGCCGATTCGCTGCCCGGCAGCCGGAAGAAGTCATCGAAGATTTCCAGGTGAAACTCCGGCCGAATTCCAGGCCCGGTATCGGCAACGCTCACTTTGACGGCGTTCGGAATGTTCATCGACTGACGGCGCCGGTCTCCATTGCTTGCGGACTCGCTCACGCTGCGCCGCTCCCACATATGCGGTTCGGCGTGCAGCCAGACCGTGCCGCCCTGCGGCGTGTACTTGCACGCGTTCTCCAGAAGATTCGAAATCACGCGCTGGATCTTCGGCAAATCGAAGGCAAAGGGCGTCAGCTTGTCGTTCGCCAGGAAATACAGCGCCAGGCCGCGCTCCTGAAACCGGGCGGACCACAACCGGCAAACTTCGGAGAGGCACGCGTTCATATCCCCTTCCACAAACTGCATGCGCAGTTCGCCGGTTTCGAGCAGGCTGAAGGTCAGGAAGTCCTGAATGAAGTGCTGCAATCGCTGTCCGCTCAAAAACATGTCGCCCATGATTTCGCGCTGGCGTTCATTGAGCGGTCCCAGTTTCTGACTCTGCAGCAGTTCGATGTAGCCGTTGAGAATCGCCAGCGGCGTTTTGAGGTCGTGTGCCGCGGAGGCCAGTGCGGTCGTCGTCTTGCGCATGTGATCGCGCATTTGTTCCAGATCGCGCGCCATATCGTCCGCCGAGCTGGGTGCCGAAGCCCGAGCTTTGGCGGTGGACGGACCCTCTTTCGGACTGCTGCCTTTGTGGGCAGTAGTTGGGCTTTTGTCTAGCGTTGAAGACATTGAGAACCAAATAATCGAACACTTATAACGGGGAGGGTGTTCCTCTACCTTCAGAACACGGGGGGTAAACTGATCGTATGTCAGGGGTCCCAGACTGTCAATTGGAAAAGGCCCAAAACCGGCACTGAAGCGAAAAACGTTGCAGCTTTGTTACATGACCAGTAGTCATTTATAGAATTATTCGGCTCTGCAATTACCGCGGTAATCTCCCTGTTGGGGGCGAGGTTTGCAGCGATTCCCGGCAAATTAGCCCCACGCCGAGGTTTGGCCCCTGAGATGCGACCTTAAGACCGTTAATACCTCCTCTTAAGGTGGTCCAGATACGTGCGTCGCAGCCTGTTAAAGAAGGAAGAACGCAAGTGGCCACGCTTGCAACTCGCTATTCCGGTTTTTGTCCGTACCCGTGACCGAAATGGCAAGGATTCCCTGGAGTTTGCCACGGCAGTCAACATCTCTCCTGGGGGTGCTTTGGTGGTTGTTCGCCGTTCTTTGCCAAAATCGACGCTGCTTTCCCTGGAGATTCCCAGCGCTCCCATCGGTTCCGCCGACGGTTTGAAGACTTCTTCGCGGATCATGCAAGCCAAGGCGGTATGGGTTGAACACCTCGATGACTACCACCTTCTCGGTCTGAAGTTCGCTCGCCCCTTGAACACCGACGCTGCCGCTGTTTCCGGTTGGCATTTGAGAAGAGCGGGTACTGCGGTGTGAACTATTTTTCCCTTTTCACCTCTGTCTCAGCATGGCACTTTAGTGCCATGCCCGTTGCTATTGTTCTCAGGCTATTATCTCGCCAAGCCATTCACAAGTTGAGCATTTAACGGAACTCTCCACAGACGTTCTGTGCTCTTCACCGGTTTGGTGCTTGGGTTGCACTTTTAGTGCATGCGGTTGGCACCTACCGCATGGGGGGCATTCAGCCTATGACAACACTTCCGGTAATTCCTCTGGCGCAGGCACTGGGCGAGGTTCCCCCTGACAACATTATCTTTGGCCATTCTGAGGTCATGCAGGCGGTTCGTTCGCGCTTGGGCAAAGTGGCCGCCGCCAACGTCCCGGTCCTTATTACCGGCGAGAGCGGCACCGGGAAAGACATCATCGCCCGCCTCATTCATGGACTGTCCCCTTGGAAGAGTGGGCCCTATGTAAAGGTGAACTGTCCGGCGATTCCCGGAACCCTGCTCGAAAGTGAGTTGTTCGGCTACGAAAAAGGAGCCTTCACCGGCGCCTTTGGCTCGAAGCCAGGGCGGGTCGAACTAGCCCACCGTGGCACCTTGTTTCTGGATGAAATTTCCGAGCTTGACCCATCCTTGCAATCGAAGCTCTTGCAACTCTTGCAGGATGGGCAGTTCTGCCGCATCGGCGCCCAGGAAGACAAAAAGGTCGAGGTACGCGTGGTATGCGCCACCAACCGCCATCTGGAAGCGGAGATCGAAGCAGGCACTTTCCGCCAGGATCTTTATTACCGCATCAATGTAGTCAATCTGCGCATGCCGGCGCTGCGCGAACGCCGTGGCGACATTGAAGATCTCTGCAGCTACTTCCTCGAATATTACAACCACAAGTTCAACTGCCGGGCTCGGCCTGTGTCGAACGAAGTTCTGGCGGTGCTGCAGAAATATCACTGGCCGGGAAACATTCGCGAACTGGAAAATCTCATCAAGCGCTATGTGATTTTGGGCCACGAAGAAGTCATCACCAACGACCTGGTGGCGCGCGAGCCCGATTTCTTCAATCCCGACATCTCGTTCGACGGCCCGATTTCGCTGAAGAAACTAACCCGCCAGTGTGTCCACGAACTGGAGCGCAAGGTCATCCTGAAGGTGCTGCAACAGCACCATTGGAATCGCAAGCAGGCAGCCCGCACGCTGGGCATCAGCTATCGCGCCCTGCTCTACAAGATTCGCGATGCTGGCCTGCCGTCGAACCGCGCCCTGCGCCTACGCCAGGCGGAGCAGAACACCAACGACGTCGACCTCAGCAATGCAACCAACGGAGTAGTGGCCGCCTGAGGCCTGACAGCAGAAGGAACCAGAACTCATCTCATAAGTGATTTTGGGAAGGGCACGGCTTCACAGGCTGCGGAAAAACTCAATCTCAGGCTTGATTTTGGGTGGCGCAGCGCTTCAGCGCTGCGGTATCTGCTTTGTTCTGAGTCCGGCTTTAGCCGCTGAGGTGGCGCTGTCTGGTCGGGAACGACTTTCTCCGCAGGCTCTTCAGCCGTGGCGCTACCGGCCAATAAAGCGAGGGCTTTAGCCCCTGAGGGCCTCGCCGCTTGCTCCGGAAACCATTTATGACCCAAGCTTACTTTTGTCTGGAAAGCGAAATATAAAGCGGCAAGCCGAAATGCGGCAGATCGCCCGTCGATTCCAACCGCGCCGTGCCCATCAAACGGTTCCCGTCATCCCATAGAAGTTGCAACTGCACCTTGGAAGGTTGATTGCCTGTTTCCGGCAAACTGATGTTCGCTGCGGCTCCCCCCGTCAGAAAGCCCTGCTCGATCCCCAGATCTTCCACCGGAACCATGCCGCCGTTGTCGAAACCAATCCGTATATGATCGTCGGAAGTGATCTGCATACGGATGGGCACCTTTCCTTTCGCTGTGTCCAAGCTCCCCACCCAAAACCCCAGTTGCGCTGGGTCCGCATGAAATGGCCGCGAGGCTTCTCGGGCCTCAACCTCCTTGCGCGCTGACTCGAGGTTGGCCAAAAGACCGCTAGAGAACGCGTCGGCGAGCTGGAAGGCCAGATCATCCATCGCTTCGCTTGATGTATTCGTCAGGCACGTGATCACCACACCCGCCTTGGGCAGAACCAAGAGCGCTGCAGAACCCGCGAGCACCACCCCGTCACTGATGAGCACCGAGGAACCATCCTTGAAATTAAACACACCCCAGCCGCTCGTATAACCCGACTTGATCTGCTGCTCCGTTTCTAAGGTGTGCATTTCCTTCATTAGTTCGGGGGCAACCAGCCTTTGGGACGAATCGATCTGAAACAACCCGAACAATGCCAGGTCATGCGCCGATGTGTAGAATCCGCCCCCCGCTTCCGGTTCAAAGGTGTGAGCACGAACTGCTTTGCCCTTGTAATATCCGACGGCCACGTCGCGACCGCTAAGATTGAAGCCGCTTGAACTCATGTGGAGAGGATGCAGCAGTTCGTCTCGCATGAATTCCTGAAACGGACGCTTACCCGCCCGTTCAACCACTTCGCCGAGGAGTCCAAAAGAGAAATTCGAGTAGATAAAATAGTGCCCGGGAGGGAATGCGCTAATGGCATACCGTTTCAGCAGTTCTTTTCTATCCAAATCCGAGCCGTAGTCATAGAACCAGCCGTGTTCGATGCCACCCGTCATCGAAAGAAGTTGCCGGATTGTGATTCCGGTTCCGGCAAAGGCGTGCACATGGACGCCGTACTTTTCAGGAGGGTCATCCAGACGAATCTTTCCTCGACCGGCCAGCATGAACGCAGCCGCTCCGGTCAGCGATTTCGCAACCGACCCGGCGGCATACACTGTGTTCGGAGTGGCTGGGATTTGCTTCTCCCGGTCAGCCCAACCCCAGGCCTCTTCGCACACGATGCTCCCATGTTGCGCGACCGCAATCGCCATGGAAGGCAATTCGCCTTTCGTCACAAGCTCACGAACGGAGGAAGCAACTCCCTCAAATCCCGCCGGCAAGTGAGCCGAGTCACACTGCGACTGAACCGGAGCCACCCATGCAAGAAGTAAGACCACGAGACCGCTAAAGCGAGCCAGTACTGAGGATGTCATACGATCGAGTACGTTACGCATGCCATTCTGGTTCGAGAAAAACTCGCAGGAGTTATGAAGACACCGTTCTTGGTTGTGATCGGTGCTGATTCAGGGATCAGCGGACGGCTCAACCCTTGAGTTTTTCCGTCAGGCCGCGAAGCGCCGCGCTCCAGTCATTCAACCCCTCCACCTCCAGCCACAGATCTTTGAGTTCGGAATTGGTTCGCACCCTGTCCACGGCGCGGCGGGCGAGGTCAACCAAATCGGGCGGAGCTCCAGATTTGGTCTTGCTGACCCAATCGAAAATCTGCCGCGGCGTCGCCGACGATGCCGTCTCGTCCTTGGCAGCGGCGACCATCGCCGCAACCACCTCAGCGGCCGCAACTGCGCTGCTGCTCTCCGGCGCTTCCAGATAGTCTTCCTGATCGGCGGCGCGGGAAAGTATCGCTTTCAGATCTTCGATTCCCAGCGATTTGAGCCGCCCCAGAAAACTCTGCGCGTCCTCGTTTTCGAAACTGCCCGTACCCCACCCCGGCATGGAACCTCCGCGCCTTGGATTATAGAACGCGCCGCTCGCCGCGCCAGAATGGCTGCTGTCCTGCGCAAACAGCGACACACGTTATAATGGCGCGCACGTATGCCCCTTGCCTCAGGCACGAAACTGGGTCCGTATGAGATTCAATCTCCTCTCGGCGCCGGGGGGATGGGCGAGGTCTATCGCGCGCGTGATACCCGCCTCAACCGGACCGTTGCGATTAAGATTCTCGCCTCCCATCTTTCTTCTTCGCCGGAACTTAAGCAGCGCATGGAGCGCGAGGCGAGGGCCATTTCGTCGCTGAACCATCCCCACATCTGCCAGCTCTACGATATCGGCTCGCAAGACGGAACCGGTTATCTGGTGATGGAGTTTCTCGAAGGGGAAACTCTAGCCGAACGGCTTCGTAGAGGTGCACTGCCGCTGCCCGAAACCCTCAAGATTGGGATTGCGGTTGCCGAGGCGCTTGCTGTGGCTCACCGGCAGGGGACTGTGCACCGCGATCTGAAACCGGGGAACATCATGCTGACAAAAGGCGGGGCGAAGTTGATGGACTTCGGGCTCGCCAAGTCCGCGGCTCCAGGATTTGATGCGGCATCATCGAACGCTCCTCTTTTATCGGCGGCCAAGACCATGAGCGGCGCCAGTCCCGTCTCTCCGCTAACCACAGCCGGAACGATGATGGGAACCATCCAGTACATGTCGCCCGAACAGATTGAGGGCAAAGAGGCAGACTCGAGATCGGACCTGTTTGCCCTGGGCGCTGTTCTTTATGAAATGCTAACCGGCGGCAGGCCCTTCGAGGGCAAGAGCCAGATCAGCGTGGCTAGCGCGATTCTCGAAAAGGAACCCGAGCCTATCTCCAAAATCAAGCCTCTGACGCCCCTCGCACTAGAACAGGTCGTCAAAGGCTGCCTGGCCAAATCGCCCGACGACAGATTTCAGACCGCGCATGATGTCAAGTTGCAACTGAAGTGGATTGGCGAAAACGCAAGTCAGCCAGGCACGGTGCCTGCAACTGCAGGGCAAGCAAGGCGAAGCTGGGTTGCGTGGACCGCAATATCGGCGTCGGCACTGCTGCTGGTTGCCCTTGCAGCCGGAGCGATGGGATGGTGGCAATCGCGAACTCCGAGGCAGGTGATACGCGCCACCCTGTTGCCGCCCGAGGGCACACGCTTCGCGCTGCTGAATCGCAACGGCCCTCCCGCGTTTTCTCCCGACGGAAAACGCATTGCATTCGTTGCCAGCCGCGCCGGCAATACTTCGTTGTGGCTGCGTTCGCTGGATAAGTTGGATGCTCTTGAGCTGCCGGGTACGAGTGGCGCATTTTTCCCCTTCTGGTCGCCAGACGGGAGTTTCATCGGCTTCTTTGCCAACGGAAAGCTATGGCGGATGGATGCGAATGGTGGACCTCCGGTTACGATTTGTGACGCGCCTAACGGGCGGGGCGCGTCTTGGGGCCCTGGTGATGTCATCATTCTTGCGCCGCAGATTGGCGCCCCTATTCTCCGCGTCTCCGCTTCGGGGGGCAAGCCCGTGGCCATTACCGAGAATCCCTCGGGAACTGAGTCCCGCCGCTGGCCATTGTTTCTTCCCGATGGAAAGCACTTTATCTACCTGCGGACTCCGATTGGCTCGGTGGACGAGAACAATGAAGTTCGCCTCGCTTCGCTCGACGGAGGCGAGGAGACCATACTTCTCCACGGCCGCTATTACCTGTCATCGTTTGCCTCAGGGCATCTGCTCGCCGTCCGCGATGGCGCCCTCACCGCGCAGAAGTTGGATCTCTCCAGTCGCAAGCTCTCGGGAAATGTCACGGTGATCGCTGAACATGTGCAGCGCGACGACCTGGTTGCGGGTGCAGTGTTCTCGGCCACGCAGAATGGCTTGCTTTTGTATCAACACGGTATCGAGGCAGCGGGCGAGCACATGGTGTGGGTCGATGCCCAGGGTAAAGAAACGCAGCAACTCGTGGAGCCCGGATTTCTGGGCTCTACCCGCATTTCGCCGGATGGAACCAAGGTGGTATTTCCAAACGGCTCTTCGGAAAACAACATTTGGATTTTGGACTTGAAGACCGGGGCGCGCACACGCTTTAGCTTCGGCGGGCGGTTCGTCAGTTCACCCGTCTGGTCTCCGGACGGCAAGACGGTGTACTTCAGCTTCAGTGAAAGCGGTGGTCCGCTGGAAATCTATTCTCGGCCGGCCGACGGTTCGGGCCCTCAGCAGCGCGTTCTTGCTGGTGAGAAGAAACTCGCCGTCGCGGATCTCTCGCCCGATGGGAAATATCTCTTATATGAAGAAGGGGACGCTGAGTCGACACAATTGAAAGCCTTGCCGCTGGGTGGGGATAGCAAGCCCCTGCTGCTGGTCGATCACCTGGAAGGCACGCCTGGCGGACTAGCGGGCGCCGAGAATGCGCGGGTTGCGCCGACTGGTGGCTGGGTGGCGTATCAATCCAACGAGTCCCACCAGATCGAGGTCTACGTCGCCCAGTTTCCCACCGGGGGCAGCAAGTACCAGGCGTCTGTGGGAGGTGGCTCGATGCCATTGTGGGGCAAGGACGGAAAACATCTGTTTTATCTCGATCCCACTCAGAAATTGATGGCGGTCGATGTCGAATTGGGCAAAGGCCTGGTTCGGATGGGCAAACCCGTCCCATTGTTTCAAACCGGAGTTAGATCCTCGATCGGCGGCGGCGGTTACGACGTAACCCGCGACGGACGTTTTCTACTCCTCAACTCTACAACCGAAAGTTCCGCCCCGTTGACGCTGGTTACCAACTGGGATGCGGAGTTGAAAAAGTGAGTGTCGTGGTCATCCAGTCGTCCCAGCAGCTGTCCCTCCATATCCCTTAACCAGAGACAAGCCCTGCGCAGCCATCTGCGCAGGGGCCTTCGTCTTTGGCCGACGATTCAGCGATGTCTCAGCGATGCTTGATGAAGTCGCCGCTTTGCAGTTCGGCCATTGCCTGGCGTAGCTGCTCCTGCGTGTTCATCACGATCGGGCCGTACCATGCCACCGGCTCCTCGATCGGCTTGCCCGACACCAGCAGGAAACGAATTCCCTCGTCTCCAGCCTGGACCGTGATCTCATCGCCCCGGTCGAACAGCACCAGCGAGTGATTACCGGCATCCCACACGGGCGGCGCATCGGGCTTCTCGACCTGCTCGGTCAGAACCGCGCGCGGACTCGACGAGTCGCGAAATGTGCCTGAGCCCGCGAACACGTAGGCAAAGGCGTTGCGCGTGGTCTCGATTTTGAGCCGCTTCCGCTGCCCCGGAGCAACCGAGACATCCAGGTAATTCGGATCAGCCGCCACACCTTCCACCGGACCCTTCTTACCCCAGAACTCGCCGCAGATAACGCGCACACGGGTACCGTCATCGTCGGTGACCTCCGGGATCGCGCTCGCCGGAATGTCCTGATAGCGGGGGTCGGTCATCTTCAGCGCTGCTGGCAGGTTCGCCCACAGCTGGAAGCCGTGCATCCGGCCGCGCGCGTCGCCCTTCGGCATCTCCTGGTGCAAAATTCCGCTCCCGGCGGTCATCCATTGCACGTCGCCGGCCGTCATCTTGCCCTTGTTGCCAAGGCTGTCGCCGTGTTCCACAGAACCAGCGAGCACATAAGTGATCGTCTCAATCCCGCGGTGCGGATGCCAGGGAAAACCCGCCAGGTAATCTGCCGGATTGTCATTCCGGAAATCATCCAGTAGCAGGAAAGGATCAAACTCCTTCGTTTTGCCGAACCCAAAGGCGCGTTGCAGCTTCACGCCGGCGCCTTCGATCGTCGGCTTCGGTTGAATAATCTGTTTTATTGGGCGGAGTGACATAACTTCTTCCTTCCTCGTCGCGCGGCACGCCTTTCGATGGCGCCGCAGACGATATTCGTCAGGCCTTCACGAACTGCACATCCAGCGTGATGGTAACCTCGTCGCCGACAAGAATGCCACCGGTCTCCAGCGTGGCGTTCCAGGTCAGGCCGAAGTCCTTGCGGCTGATCTTCGTGGTTGCGGAAAGGCCGATACGGGTGTTGCCCCATGGGTCTTTGCCGGGCGCCGTCGGCCCTTCGACCGTGAACACCACGTTCTGGGTCACGCCATGAATCGTCAACTCACCCGCCACCGCCAGTTCTCCGTCCGCCACGCGGCTTACCCGCGTGGATTGAAAGGACAGCGTAGGGAACTTCTCCACGTCGAAGAAGTCGGCGCTCTTCAGATGAGCATCACGCTGGTCTTCGCGCGTGTTGATGGATGCCGCCTCGATCGAGGCCTCGACCCGCGAATGAGTCAAATCGGTTTCGTCCAGAGCCAGCACGCCCTTGACCCGCGTAAATTGGCCCTTCACGTTCGAGATCATCATGTGTTTCACCTTGAACTCAGCGACCGAGTGAACCGGGTCGATGTTCCAAGTGCTGGTCGTTTGCGGTGCAGCGAGTGTGCTCATAGTATCTTCCTTTCCAGTGATTTGATGCGTTAGAACGATAATCGTTGCAACAACTGTTAAAGCTAGGAAATCAGGCGACTTGGCTGCGCGTAACCCGCAATAGTTCTGTCAAAGCCCTCAGCCGCTCGCGCCCCAGGTGGCCTAATTGTTTGCGATGGGCTGCCTGCACCGGTTCATCCAGTCGGGCCAGCACCTTTAGACCTTCCGTTGTGATCCGAGCCATCACCGTTCGCCGGTCCGTGGCTTCGCGGCAGCGCGAGATCAGTTTTCGCTTTTCCAGTCGGTCGAGCAGGCGGGTGATGTCTGGATCCCGCGTAATCATGCGGCTGGCAATCTCGCCGCACAGCAGCCCTTCCGGTGCACCGCGCAGGATTCGCAGCACGTTGTACTGTGTCGGCGACAGTCCCTCGGCCTTGAGCACCTGGATCGGCCCGCGCGACAGCATATCCGTGGTGCGCGCCAGCTCCAGGAATGCCGCTTCCTCAGGACATCCCACGCGCCGTCGTTTGTTCTTCGCTCGAGTCGTTTCCTTCATCTTGACCTATAATAGTCGTTATAACGACTATTGTCAAGACGCATGTTTCCCAGGAACGGCCCTCGGTGTAACGGTCGCGAGGATTTCCCTTGATCTCTAGTATCGTGTATTGGTACAGTTTACACATGCTGATGAGCTATCGGCATAAAGGCATCAAACAGTTTGCCGAGACGGGCTCGAAGGCTGGCATTCGTCCTGAACATGCAACCCGGCTCGGAAGGCTCCTTTCCGCTCTGGATGCGGCCACTTGTCCGGCCAACATGAGCGCGCCCGGCTATGCCCTGCATTCGCTGAGGGGCGAACTGGAGGGCCACTGGGCGGTGCGGGTGAGCGTAAACTGGCGGCTCACGTTTGCGTTCGAGGGCGAGGACGCCATTCTCGTCGATTACAAGGATTACCACTAGGAGTGAAGTATGCTTTTTCATCCATCCCATCCCGGCGAAGTCTTGAAGGATTATCTGGGCGACATGACGGTGAAGGAGGCGGCCAAGCGCCTTGGGGTGACGCGGCCGAATCTCTCCCGGATACTGAACGGCCGCGCCGGTATTTCAGCGGTGATGAGCGTGCGGCTTGCCAAAGCGATGCCGTACACGTCTCCCGAGTTTTGGCTGAAGATGCAGCTCAATTACGATCTTTGGAAGGCCCAGAAAAACAGGCTGCCAAGAATCAGACCGTTTCCGGTCCGGCTGCACAAGAAGCTTGCCTCAGCTTGATCAGTTACCGACGTTACGAATCGTTGTCGAGCTATGCCATGCCGCCCGGCGTTTTAAGAGATGATTTGGCTATCGGGGACACTCGATCCGCAAGCGACACTGAACCGAGGTGAGAATCGCATGAAGGCGAGACCAGATTCTGGCGCAACAATTGGAATCCTTTCGCTGCTCGGGTTAGCGGCTGCCCTTCTGTCCATCGTAATACCAGCCTTGCTGACGGCTCCGCGCTCGCCGCTTTTCGTTGGAGGCAGCCTGGGGCTTTTCCCCGGCGACATCTTCGGTGCTGTGATATCAGTCTATTTCTGGGCCTTTGCGGGTATTCGGTCCATTGCGAAAGCGATCGGGCTGGTCGTCGCTTCCACGTTCGCGTATTTCGTTGCCACGTTCTCAGGAACGATCTTGGGTGTGTTTGCATCTGCGGCCATGGGCCTTCATTCGAATTGGGACACCGACAGCGCCCAACTGCGTGCAGACATGGTTGCGCCCCTGCTCGTTGCCGGAGTGCTCGGCTCATTTCTCATTTTGGCAGCGGTACTGCGCCTATATTCGGTAGAGACATCCTGGCGTCGTCTACTGAGCAAGTCACTCCCGTGGTCTTTGGTCGGCGGACTCCTCGGATTAGTCGGCTGGGGATTGGGACCTACTCTTGGTGTATCAATTTGGTCGACCCTTAAATCTTATCAATTGATACCACCCAATGAGGACATGCAGTATGCCGCTCGGAGCATGACTGTGAACCAGTACTCCGTGAATATCGTCTGGCAGATCGGAATGGCGATCATTCTCGGAATCGTGCTCTCGGAAACCAAGTTTGTGCCCGCTGCCCCAGGCGCGCACGCAGTTCCAGAGCGGCAACTAAAACCAAGCAACGCATTTCTATTTGCGCTCATGGCAATACCTCTGGCATTTTTTGTCATTCTCTCGTTTCCAGAGAACTACCAGGAAATGCTCTGGCACCGTGCCCACCGCGAAGAACTCGCAGCAGGCCCGATATCCCACGTCCCGAAAATAGACACCACGCCAGCCGACGCCATGCTCATTTTGACCCCGATCGGTAAATACCTGCCCGAACCCGCTCGCGCCGTACACAGCACTATCGGTCAGTTGTACTCAGTCCGCTATAGTCTCCCCAGCACACCCGGCGTTGACCCGTCCAGTGTCGGACCCCATGTTGATGTCGTGGTGCAAGATTGGCCCTCTGGATGGGCTAAATCTGAACTTGAAAATCAAGGACAAGGCTTTTCGAAGATCGCTCATAAAAACGCATATGGTGCAAGTGTGGAAGAACGTACCAAGTTCGGGAATCGAGTCTTGTTCAAGCGGAGCCCTGAGGCCTATTATGCTTGGATGAGCAATGACCGAATAGTGCTCATGCAGTTTTATTCGGTCGATCCGGATGAATTCTTGAAGAAGTATCTTGAGAAATACCCCAGCACTCTGTAGCCTCTCGATCCTACCCTTACAAAATCCCCTCACGCCCAGAACGTCCGGTCCAGCGTTCGATATTGAATCGCCTCGGCGATATGTTTCGGCTCAAGCTGCGGATTACCCTCCAGGTCAGCAATCGTGCGTGCGACTTTCAGAATGCGGTCATGGGCGCGGGCGCTCAGTCCTTGCTGCGCCATGGCCCGTTCCAGCAGTCGCTCGCAATCGGCGGAGAGTTCGCAGAACTTCCGAATCGACTGCGGCGGCATTTGCGCGTTGCAATAAAGTTTTTGGCGCTCGGAAGAAAAACGCGTCAATTGAAGATCACGGGCGCGAATCACGCGCGCGAGGATCTTGGCTGAACTCTCCGGCTCCGTGGTGCTGCGCATTTCTTTGTAGTTCACCGCCGGAACGTCAATGTGAATGTCAATGCGGTCGAGCAGCGGCCCCGAGATTTTCGAAATGTAGCGCTGGATCATGGGCGGCGTGCAGTGGCACTCCCTGGTACGGTCGTTGTGAAATCCGCACGGACACGGGTTCATGGCGGCGGCCAGCATGAAGCGCGCGGGGAAGGTGAGCGACATAGCCGCCCGTGCGATGCAAGCGCTGCCGTCTTCGAGCGGCTGCCGCAGTACTTCAAGCACGTTGCGCGGAAATTCCGGGAGTTCGTCGAGGAACAGAACCCCATTGTGCGCCAGTGACACTTCGCCCGGCCGCGGAATCGCCCCGCCGCCGATCAGACCCGCGTCTGAGATGGTGTGATGCGGTGCGCGGAAAGGACGCAGTCCAACCAGTCCGGCACGCGCGTCGAGCACGCCCGCCACGCTGTGAATCTTGGTGGTTTCGAGCGCTTCTTCAAAGGTAAAGGGCGGCAGGATCGTCGGCATGCGCTTCGCCAGCATCGTTTTTCCCGATCCTGGAGGCCCGATCATCAGAATGTTGTGCCCTCCCGCGCATGCCACTTCTAGGGCGCGCTTCGCGGTTTGCTGTCCGCGAACATCTTTGAAATCCACGTGGAATTGCTGCGCCTGGTTGAACAGTTGATCGGTATCGACCTGCAGTCGCGAAACCCCGTTGCCGGAATTCAGGTAGCGAATAACCTCGAGCAGCGACTTGACGGGATAGACCTCGACTCCGCCCACCATGGCCGCTTCGCGCGCGTTGACTTCGGGCACGATCAGCCGTTTCACCTTAGTACGGCGAGCCTCGATCGCGATCGGCAAAGCGCCCCGGACTCCGCGCAGGCTTCCGTCCAGCGAAAGCTCGCCGACAAACAGCGCGTCCGGGACTTCCTTCTTATTCAGTCCCCCGTATGCGCCTAGAATGCCCAGCGCCATCGGCAGGTCGAAACCCGACCCTTCTTTCCGGATGTCGGCCGGCGCCAGATTGATGGTGATCTGGGTGGGAGGAATGTCGTAGCCGCAGTTTTTCAGCGCCGAGCGCACCCGGTCCCGGCTTTCGCGGACCGCGGCATCGGGCAGGCCCACCGTGTGAAAGTGGTCTTCCTGCATTTTGATCCCAGAAACATCCACTTCCACTTCGATGATGTTGGCGTCAATGCCGTAAACCGCGGCACTCATGGTTTTATAGAGCATAGGGACACCTGTGCGCACACGAAGGGGTTAACGCAGGATGGGAGATTCCTGCCAACATCCTAGCCCCACCCAAACCGCACCGCTGTGATGGTCATCACCCCGTTACCGTGATGGAACGTTCTGTTCTGCACCGCCGCTTTCGGTGCTACGCTAGGGAGAACGCGGCGGAAACGATGGACTGACGACCGGGAAATCGTTTTCGTGCCAGCGGAGTCTCCCCCATGCCCGACGAAAGTTCCACTTCAAAACCGCCCGATCCGCCGCCCAACCGGCTGGAGGCCGAAGAGAGCCAGCTCTGGCGATGGGCGCTTCTCCTGATCGTTTTGTTCGCGGCCGCAGTGGCGGCGCTGTCGTTTGAACAATTGAAAGACCTTCCTTACCGCCTGTGGGCCATTCCGGCTGGACTCTTCGTGTTGGCCATCTTGTTCGCCACCTATGCTTTCGGCCGCAAACGCGAAGTTTCAGAGCTTAAGCAGATTCTGAAGGGTTTTCAGAATCAGGCGGGAGTCGTTCCTTCGGAAGAGCAACTCGATCAGCTCAGCCAATTGATCTTGCGTTCGCAGCGTAACTTCAAGGAGCTGATCGATTCCATGGATGATGTGGCCCTCGCCATTTCACTCGAGGGCACCCTCAAAACGGTAAACCGGCGAACCGCGGAACTTCTGGGCGTTCCTTATCCCCAGCTGGTAGGTCGCAAGCTTGAGGAATTCCTGGGTGCGCCCCTGCATCCAGAAACATCCGTCAGCATGGCACGGTTTCTGGAGAAGCGCAGTTGGTCGGGAGTGGTCGAAGTCCATCTGCGGAGCGATTCCCGGCGGCTTTTCTACGACTGTGTGGTCAACGCCATCGTCAAGGGCGGCGATGTGACCGGAGCCAGTGTGCTGGCGCGTGACATCACCGGCCATCGGGAAAAGGAGCAGCGCTTCACCCAGTTGTTCGAATCTCTGCAGGAAGGCGTCTACATCAGCAATCCCGAGGGCAAGCTGCTCGAGGTCAATCCGGCGCTGGTGACGATTTTGGGATACGAGACCAAGGAAGATTTGTTGAGCCTGCCGCCCGAACAACTGAGTGCGGATGCCAGCGGCGATCCCGTGCTGGGACGCGGCGGTAGCCAGAGCGGCCGCACTCGCACGCGAGAGGTCCGGCTGCGAAGAAAAGATGGCGGAGTCGCCGTCTGCGTCGATACATCGACCGGCGTAATAGAAACGGGGCGGCTGGTCCGCTACCAGGGCACGCTCGTGGACGTCACCGACAAGCGCGCCCTGGAGAAGCAGTTGCAGCGCCAGGAAGAGTTCAGGAGATACCTGCTGGAAAGCTTCCCGGATCTGATCCTGGTGCTCGATCTGAAGGGAAAGTACACGTTCGTAAGCGCGCGTATCGCCGAACTCCTCGGATACGGCCCGGAACACCTCATGGGCAAGAATGTCGAGGATGTAGCGAGTACTTCACCGGAACTGGCCACCCTTTACCGCACCGTCGCGACCGGTAAGAGTTCGCTGACTTCATCCGAATACAATTCCCGCCACCACGACGGCAGTTGGCGCGCCATGCTGGCCATGGCCAGTCCACTGCTCGATGCCGAAGGCGCGCCAACGGGCGTCATCATCTCCGTCCGCGATGTGACCACCGAGAAGAAGCTGGAGCAGAAGATTATTCAGAGCGAACGCCTCGCCGCCATGGGCCAGATGATCGGCGGCTTCGCCCACGAACTCAATAATCCGCTGACCGCGATTCTGGGCTATGCCGAACTGCTGCAGGAATCGCAGTCCACCGATTCTGCTCGCAAGCAGATTTCAGATTTGCACAAAGAGGCCAGGCGCGCCGCCGAAATCGTGCAGAACTTGCAATACTTCGCCCGCCCGCCCGCTCTCGGACGCAGCCAGGTCGATCTCAATGAACTCGTGCACCGTACCGTGCAGATGCAGGCGTATCCCTTGCGCAAGAGCGATATCACGGTCGACTTTCTCCCCGAACCGGCAATTCCCCCGATCATGGCTGATCCCAATCAGCTCATGCAGGTGTTCTTGAATCTTCTGCTGAATGCCGAGCAGGCCATCCGCGAAACCCGCGAAAAGGGCACGATTCGGGTGCGTATCGGACGCAACCCGGACTCGGTATGGATCGTATTTCAGGATGATGGCCCGGGAATCGCCACCGAGAACCTGGAGCACATTTTTGATCCCTTCTTCACCACCAGGCGCCCCGGCCGCGGCACCGGTCTCGGTCTGAGTATCTGCAAGACCGTGCTCCGCGAGCACGGCGGCAACATCGAAGCTGCTTCCGCCCCCGGCGGAGGCGCGGTCTTCACCATCACTCTGCCGCTGACCGCGCCGGAACCCGCAACCAGCGAAGCAACTCGCCGGGATTAAGACGCATCGGGCGATTCATAAGATGATCGAACGATGGTCGAGCAAGGAGTTCGCCTGATGCCGAATTGTATTCGTGTGCTTCTCTTCATCTTTGCTCTTGGTTTTGCTCACGCCCAGAACAGTTCCGCGGCAAAGACACCCGAGCGCTCAAGGGCAGCGCCGAGGAAAAAGCCTTAATCCAGCGCTACACCGGCCAACTCAACGCGCAGGAAGACCGCTTCGCCGCTCTGCGCAAGGAAATCGCCGACCTCAAGGCGCAGCGTGATCAGGCAGAGCAGGAACTCGAACGCATGGTCCTGGAAATTAATTTGGACGAGGGTTCTTGAGAAAGTTCACGGGCCATCACAGCTCGCTCTCAATTTTTCTGCGCGCGCGAACTCGCGCCGGTGACTTTGGTGCATTGTTGCGCACGTCCACTTCGATCATTTTTCTCTTGACTTCGTTCTGCGTTGACTCTATACATTCAAACAGTTGCAACAGAAGACCGTTGCGAAATTCCATGAAGAATGGAAAGGGAGAATAGATCCATGGCAACCAAAAAAAAAGCAAAGAAGAAAGCCAAGAAGCACTAAGCACCTGCAACAGGCAACGACAAAGGGGACGCGATGAGCGTCCCCAAAGTTTTTTGCGGCACTTCTCAGCTCGAAGAAATTCCCGTCGAGACGGGGCTTGCCCCGTCCCCGACTGCTGAACAATCTGCAAGTGCGGCAAAAATTACCAATGCGAGATCCCAGCCGATCTCACCGCCGAAACATGCGGGAAAATCTCGACGAAGTTCAAGTCAAAAAACTGATCAAGAAGGTTGCACTCGCCCGCCTTTGCGAGCATGATGCTCATCATCGCCGGGGAATACCGCCGCTCGATGGCTCGACGGGGATACGGCGAAGCGAAAAGGGAGGCAAAATCGATCATGAATTCCAAAACCAGGTTCGTCTTGGGAGTGCTCACGGCTTTGGCTATGTTGGGGCTTACGTTTTTGGTTCCGAGGGGAAATGCGCTGCGAGACGCGCAGTTGGTTCAGTTCCCGGTAACCATTGGGGTGTGGGCGATTTTCGTCTTGTTATTCGTAAAACTGAAATAGCGCCAACGATTAGCGAGCACGCGAGACGCCAAGCAAGACTCACCACGGTGAAGAGCGCGGAATCCACAGCGTGCGATCAGATGAGTCCCCACCCTTGCAAAAAACGCAAGGATGGGGCACCCACGTTTCATTGTGGGAAAGGAAGAACAGAGCGGGGGAAAGGATGGGCCAGCCCCCCAAGGGCGAGCCACTCCCGAACCAGACTTGGAGTTCATCGTGGAAAGTCGTCATTATGTCGTGTTTCGCATTCACAGGGCAGGAAGACGTTTCGATATTTCCACAGAGGGACTTTACTTCCGCGACATGACGCCTCTAGAGCTTGCACAAAGCCTTGATGAAGTGTACGAACTGATGTTTGAGCGAGGTATTGTGCCCGTCGCAGCGCGAGATCTCTACAAGGAGATTGGAGAAACGCTGAGACTTGAGATCGGTGACGAAGCAGTCATCGACAATTCCAACACTGTCGCGAAAACAGCGGAGGGCTGGATTCTAAAATGAGCCGACAACGCAATTCCAAGTAGATCGGCCACGAGTCCCCCGGGGAATCCGTATCACGTTGTATTTTGATAGCCATCATGTCTTATTCCGATTTCCTCTCGAACATGGACTTCTACCGAGCCGAGTACGTCCAGTTCCAGTGGGACGTTCACCTCCTGATCCAAGGCACGTTGGACGCTAGCACTCGTTATCTTCAAGCGGAGGCCAAGGCTAAATTGGCGAAGATCGAAGAGGTGATGCACAAGTCCCTCGATGACGAATACTATCAGCACTTGGAGGATCAGCACGGGGTGGTCGAAGCGAGAAATAGCAGTCAAGAACAGTTCCTGAGGAACATGGCGCTGGTAGCACTCGCATCACGTCTGACGCACGCCTTGCGAAAGATGGCTAGGTCTGCTCAGTCCGTCAGTGACCGCAAGAAGCGGTACTGCAAAAAAAATATGAGTGAGTTTGGGTGCCTTTGGCTTGAATACACGGAGAGGTTCGGGATTGATTTCAAGGCCAACGCAAACCGAATAGAGTTCGTGGAAACAATGCGGGAAGTGCGAAATCAGATCGTCCACGAAGGCGCTGAGGCAAATACTGTGAAGCCGCTCGACGAAATGGATTTGAGCAGCGGCGATGCTGGTTATCTAGACATGTCGTTCTCCGAGAAGTACCCTAAATACGTCTCTGGCAGCGGAGCCGGTGCCGAAGTAGACGTCAGTCAGGAGCAGTTGGCAGAAGCCATAAAGTGCTCCATTGAGCTTGTTGGCTGGTTAGCCGAAGAACTTCGGAAGAGAGAACTGGCGAGCTTCGGGAAGACGAGAGATTGTCCGTGACCTGCATCTGCCGAACTTCGCTCGGTTTGGACGGGCGAGGACGCCCGTCCCTCCATAATCAAAGTCAACGGCGGCGGACAGGAGTGTCCGCCCTACACGAGCAGACCCTTCGCCTTGCTCGTGGTGATCGCACTGTTGCCGGCGAGACACCGGCGCTACCCTTAGATATCCAGGTTCTTTACGTCTAGAGGGGGCTGGCCCTTCCCCGCGCTCTGTTTTCCTTTCCCATAACGAAACGTGGCTGCCCCATCCTTGCGTTTCTTGCAAGGGTGGGCCGCGATGCCGGGTGCGCCACTTCTCACGCTTTTTGAGAAATGGCCTGCGACTGTGCTCCGGCTTGATTAATGGATCGGTATTTCTACCTCGGTATAGCTGCCTGGTGTAGCTGCTTCCACAGCGGCGGCAGCGGCTTTGAGCAAGTTTGCCGAAAAAGTCGGATTTCGATACCCAGCCCCTAAAGGGGCATCTGATTCACAACGACTTGCGGCATCGCTAAAGCGATGCCCTGATAGGGGGCTTGGGTTTTTCGGCGAACTGTTTAGCCGCTAACTGTATCCGGGCTTCGAGCGGCAAAGTCGATCACGGTTTTCACCTGTTCCCGAGTCACGTCATATTGCTCGATGATTTCGTCGATGGTCATGCCGTCTTCCAAATTTTCGAAAACGAGCTTGACGGGCATGCGGCTGTTCCGGAAGACCCACGCGCCGCTGACTTTGCCGGGAATACTTTCGACGCCGGGGCATTGCGACCAATCGAGAGCTGGCATGGGGTGTGCCTCCTGCCTAGGTTATTATAGTTCGCGGATAGGCGCTAGACGGGTTCGATCATTTACTCCATTCCTTGACACCCCAGCCCACGCTCCCTAGAATTCCATTAGGCTTGGGTGGAATCTTAATCTAAGCCACTGCATCTAAAGAATTTAGAGGGGCGGGTTCCGACTCCCACTTAGCGCAAAGGACG
>Ga0074044_10000448_pt1 | contig 40477 bp, 25 predicted proteins | sample BogForMeECP23OM1_FD_94443 | JGI IMG/M metagenome (GOLD analysis project Ga0074044, IMG submission 94443) | Bog forest soil microbial communities from Calvert Island, British Columbia, Canada - Bog Forest MetaG ECP23OM1 | ecosystem: Environmental > Terrestrial > Soil > Wetlands ...
AATCTGCTCCTGCGGCAATACTTCCCGCGAGGAACCGACCTAGCTCCCATCACGCAAGAGCAGCTCGACCAGGTCGAGCTGCTCTTGAATCAACGTCCAAGAAAAACTCTAGGATTTCAAACTCCAGCGAGTAAACTCCAAGCAAGTGTTGCGTCGACCGTCTGAGCCGACAGGCTTTACCAGAAGTTTGATGAATCGCGGGCAGACCGCAACCCAATCATCAACAGGCTCAGGGCAATCTCAGCCGTTTCCCCTGAGCCCGTTGCCTTTCTCTGGTTTGTCTGCATCCCTCTTTCCCAGACGTAACTCCCATTTCCGCGCGGCCAGAAAACTGATACCTTGCCTCCTGCACATTGGGCAACGCAAACTGCCTCACGCGCAGCATTTCTTGAGCTTGGTCCAAGCGTGAGCGCAACATCAGGAGCGAGAGCGATGAAGCACACGGCAGCGGTAATCGGCGTTGGATTTGTCGGTAGGGCGCACGTGGACGCCCTCCGCAGGCTCGGCATTCCCATACGCGGCATCCTCGGCAGCACCAAAGAACGCGGCGCCGAATCTAGCCAGGCTCTTGGCCTCGAGCGAGCCTACGCGTCACTCGACGAATTGGCCGCGGATTCGAGCGTCACCGCCGTCCACATCTGCACGCCGAATTACGTCCATTTCGAGCAAGCCAGCAAGCTGCTCCGCGCCGGTAAGCACGTTCTCTGCGAAAAGCCGCTCGCGATGGATTCGCGCGAGTCCGCCATGCTGCTGCAAATCGAACGCGAATCAAAACGCGTTGGCGGCGTCGCATACAACTTGCGCTATTACCCGCTCTGCCAGGAAGCGCGCTCTCTGATTCAGCAAGGGGCCATCGGCGAGCCGCGCATCGCGCAAGGAAGTTTTTTGCAGGATTGGCTCCTGCATCCAACGGACTGGAACTGGCGCCTCGAACAAAAGTTGGGAGGCGATTTGCGCGCCGTCTCCGACATCGGGACGCACTGTCTCGATTTGCTGATGTGGCTGACCGGCAAGAAAGTCATGGACGTTTGCGCGGACCTCGCGACATTGATTCCCGTGCGCAGAAAACCACGCGGCCGCGTCGAGACATTTAAGAAGGCCGACGCCACCGCGTACGACGAAATGCCCATGAGCACGGATGACTACGCTTCCGTGCTGCTGCACTTCGAAGGCGACATGCGCGGCGTAATGAGCGTTTCGCAAGTCAGTGGAGGCCACAAAGCCAAGCTCGCGTTCGAGATTAACGGTTCGGAAGGCTCGCTCGCCTGGAATGCGGAAAATCCAAACGAGATGTGGATCGGGCGCCGCGATACGGCCAACGGATCAATGCTCAAAGATCCGGCGCTGATGACTCCCGCGGCGCGCGGCTACGCCGCCTATCCCGGCGGCCACACGGAAGGCTATCCCGATACGTTCATGCAGCTCTTTAAAGATTATTACGAATACATCGAGAAAAATAATTTTAGCGCGCCAAGAACTTTCCCGACCTTTCAAACTGGCCACGACGAATTAATCCTGTGCGACGCCATCGCGAAAAGCGCGCAGGAAAAATCCTGGCAGCCGGTGCAGTGGGACTGAAGCCGGCGTATTCGCAGTGACGTCCCATAGCCGTGCAATCGTTGGAGTGCGGTAGTCCAGCTGCCGCTTTTCTCAGCAGCTCGCACGACTCGCTATTTGGCAACATTCAATAGGTCACGGAATCATCAGCACCGCTGACGCCTCACTTTTGCGGCGGATACCGGTAGCTCAAACTCGGCGGCATCTTGTCCGAGCGCTGTCGCGTGTTGTATTCAAGTTGATATCCGAGATGCTGTGCATCCTCCGGATATTCTTTGCCCGCGGGATACGGATAGGGCAGCAGCGTATGGTGCGGAAGCGGCTCTACACTGAACGCGTACGCCGCGTAGAAATCCAAATCCTTTTCGAAGCCGTTCGCGTAGAAAAAATAATCGCGCACCCAGCCTGCGGGCAGCGCGGGTAGATTGTGCGGATCGAAATCCAGCTTCACGCCTTCGCCGGAGCCGAACACCACAAAGCGATCGTCCACCGCGGTGAGCAAATCCAGCACATCGCCGTAGCGCGTGTAGTTTCCCGCAGCGCGCGCGTAGGGTCCGGTCATGCTGCGGTTAGTGAAGGAATAAGTCGTGTCGCTCGCTGGAGTCAGTCGAATTTCGCGCGGGTAGCCGAGAAATTCCAGCGAAGCCTTCGCAAGCGGGACTTCGGCGGTGCGGATTTCTTTTGCATCCGGGGTTTGATCGATGCGAATCGCGTCCCAATAGATTTTTAGATTGCTGACGATGCGAATCCGGCGAGTGCCAGGTGGCAGTTTGCCAGTGAGATCCGTAACCATGGTTCGCTCGAGGCCCGCGGGAAAGCCCATGTCTTCGACGACGCGAACCCATTTGTTCTGCGCATCGAGCGCTTCGACATACGGAGCGATCACTTTAATGCCGGCTTGATCGGCAGCGTACATCGAAGTCGCCGTGAAATAGTCGGTGTAACCGTCAATGATGAGACGCAGCGGTTTCGCGGCGTCCCATTTTCCAAGGTCGAGTTCCACCCAATGTAGTTTTGCGAAACCGGCGAACGGCAAACCTTCAAAATCAGTGACATATTTTCGATCGCGCCGCGAGACCAGCGAGAGCACGTCGTTTCCGTGATCGTCCCAGGCCCCAAGCGGCGGATGGGCTTCCTGACTCGCGATGACGCGAAACTCGGGGAACGGCGGATTGGAAACGAATCGTTCGTTGGGGAAGACTTCGTAGGCTGCAGGATGATCGATGGCCAGCAGACGCAGTTGATCGAGATAAACGGTCTCTTCCATCGGCTCCATAAAACGAAAACTCAGCATGCCGTGAAGCGGCTGAACGCTCGCAGCGTCAACCTTTAAATATTCGTCGGGATCGGGAACATCCCTTTCCGCGACATTGTTCTGCCCGGGGCCAACCCAATGGCCTACTACTCCGGGACCGATCATGTCTGCGATGAATTCGTATTCCTTGCCGTTCCAGGAAAATAAAACGGGACAAGAACTGCCGCGGCGGTCCAGCTCGCCGATGGATTGCGTTTTCTTGGCCGCGAGATTTATTTCGTCTTGTGGAACGCCGGTCGGCCAGAGAAGGCGAACGACTTCGGCGTTTTTCTCTTCGCCAAGGCCAGCGAGAATGCCGGGCGCATTTTGCCCGAGATAGCCGCTTGCGCCTTGCACCTCCCATTTTTGATAGAGCGCCCCCGCGTAAACCTCCACCTTTGTCCCGATGCCGTTTTTGTTGTCGGCGAGTGGTTTAAGATCGATGCTCATCCAGTTGTGTTGATTGCCGCCTTCGTTACGCAAGATCGCCGGCGGGCCGGAAAGCTGAGTGACGACGAGATCGGCGTCGCCATTGCCTGCGAAATCGGCGACCGCAATGGCGCGCGGCTGCGAAAGTTTGACGGCGTCCAGATGAACCTCTTTTGTGACGTCGGCCCATCCTTTCGCGCCGAGGTTGCGAAGTAACCGGAGTTCGCCGCCTGTGTTGGATTCTCCTGCGGCGACGAGATCGAGCCAGCCATCATTATCATAATCGATCGCGGAAATTCCCCAGCCGCGTTGCCAGCCAAAATCCGGGAGAGGCACGCGTTCGAGGTGCTTGCCGTCGATGTTTCGCCACAGGCTGATGCCGGGAGCGCCTGCGTGGGTGAAGGCCAGATCCATCCAGCCATCCTTATTGAAATCGAACGCAACTACGCCAACGGCGGGCGGCAGATTTTCTTTTTTGAAATCGATCGCAGCGAGCGGCCTGAACTTTCCTTCGCGAGGATTCAGGTAGATGGATGCGCCGTCTGTGCCTCCGGCAAAAACAAAATCGATGGCGCGGTCATTGTTGAAGTCGGTGGTGACCAGACCAGCGCCAGTGGCATCGAAGCCGAGGCCGCTCTCAGCGGAGACATCAGTGAACGTGCTGTTCCCGTTGTTGCGCCAAAGGATGTTGTGCGCTTTTGCGCCGGACGTTCCGCCCGCCCCTGGCTCCATCGTGATGTAGAGATCGAGATCGCCGTCGTGGTCGTAGTCGACGAAGGTGAGGCCGACGCACCCCGGCTCGCGGCGGATTCCCACTTTCTCGGTGACATCTTCGAATTTTCCCGCGCCGTTATTGTGGAACAGCCTAACGCCATCGGTAAAGCAGACCGCCAGATCGGTGTGGCCGTCATTGTCAAAATCGCCCGCGGCACAACCGAAGCCGGCGGCGTTAGTGTACAGGCCTGATTCCTGTGTAACGTCCGAGAATTTGCCGCCGCCAAGATTGCGGAGCAAGTGGCTTGCATTCGCTTTGTCTGCGCTAACGAGGAAGAGATCCGGCTTGGCGTCGCCGTCGTAATCGAAGATGCACGCGCCGACACTGGGACCAGGCGGAAAGTAATTTGCCGCCTCGCTTTGCACAATGGATGCCTTGGGTAGCTGCGCAAAGTGAACGGGGATGGTCGGCGGCGCGTTTTGTACAGAGCTACGCGGAAGCTCGGCTAGCGAGAAGCGGCCTTGATCGCCATAGCCTGCGCCGAACGGTGTGGCGACGTGATCTGCCGTCATTTTCTGGAATTTGGCTAGATGCTCTTTGGCCGCTTCGACATTACCGCTTCGCTGGTAAGCGCGGGCGATACCGAATTCGGCGGAGGCGTGAAACGGAAAGATGGCAAGAGCTTTTTGGAACGCGGCGATCGCGAGATCGTAATGCTGAAGCTGGGAGTTTAGGTAGCCGACGAAATACCAGGGATCGGCTTCATCGGCAATTTGCGTGACGTGTGTGAAGGCGTCGACACCCTTTTCTGCATCGCCGAGATCTTTGTAGACCAGGCCGAGGTTGTACCAGGCGTAGGGATCTTTGGGAAGTTTTTCGGCGGCTGCAGCGAGAGCGGTTCGAGCGGGCTCGAGTTTTTGCTGGGCCAGTAGAGATACGCCGAGATTGACTCGAGCGACTTCGAATTGAGGGTCGGCCGCGAGCGATTGTTCGAAGTATTTTTGCGCGTCGGCAGGGCGCTGCTGATTCATGTACGCGACGCCGAGCGTGTTGAGCCGGTAGGCTTCGGCGGGGTCGGCGTGAGCCGCACCTTTTTGCGAGGCTGGCGAAGATGTAGTTTGCGTGGCGCGGGAATAAAGAAATGTGGCAGCTGTGAAAAATGAAGAGAGACAAACCGCCAGCACAACACCAGAACGCAGAAGAGGAGCTTGCATCAGGGTCTTAGTCCTTGCGCGCGAAGCACGGCGAGTAGCAGATGGCCGCGATACGGAGCACCAAAGATTCTGTGTGTAGTGGCGCGCAGCGTCAACCGTTTTGTGGGATTGACCCTAAAGACGGCGAACAATGGGGACGGGAGAGCATGCCGACGACGCGCGAGCTGACTTTAGTCAGGGCTATTCAAAAAGCGGATCGATGGAAGGGATTGCTCCATTTGAGCAAGGCTTTCGGTACCCGAAGTGCCGAGAACAAAGAACAATGCGAATCCTTTGTCGAACGTCACGATTTCGGATACGTATCGCGTACCACCACCCAGAGGGACGGTCACGTTTATTTTCCAGAAATCCCTCCCGCCAAGGAGTAATTTTTCTGGAGATCCAGTTCCTTGGATTGTCGCTCCGGCCTGCCGTAGCCGTTCAGTGATAGACTTCAGCAACGATTGCACAGATAGTTGTGTTACGGCTCGTGTATCTAGGGCAGTAACCTGCACCGAACTAGCGTTGAACGGTTGATTCTTGAGACGTCCCTCCATTACAAAGAGCAGAGGGAAACCTTTCTTCAAGGCTACTTGCTTGGTGTCTTGATCGGTTGGGTCGCCTGTTGAGATAAAAACACTTCCCATTTCCACGATCGCCCGAGCCGCCTCCGAACTCATCACGGTCCACCCTTTAGGAAACTCGTACGTAAAACCGAAGAACTTGTTGGTATAGATGTTTTCCATGATAGAGCCATCCTCAGGCTTTGGCCCGGAGGTTTCCCCTGCTGGACTTCGATCCTCGCCAGGATGCGCCGCCGCTTCAAATTGTTCGTTGTTGGGCCGCAAACGCAGGGCTTCCAAAAACTGTGCATGGGCCTCTTCTTGCCGTCCATTGGCGCGAAGAGCGACGCCCAGAAAGTAGTGCCCCTCGGCATCTGCCGGAGTAGCGTTTACAAATGAGGTCAATTGTTCAATCGCATCGGCAGTTTTCCCCGTTCGCAATAAAGAGATACCGAGAAATTCGTGAAGCGTAGGCAGATTCGGCAGGACGGCAAGCGCATTGCGAAGCGCGGGAATGGCCTCGTCGTACTGCTGATTCCTCGCGAGTGCTAGGCCGAGCTGGAATTTCGCGGACGTATGTTCTGGGAAAATGCGCAGAGTTTCTCGGGCTTCCTCAGCCGCTTCCGCAACTTTGCCTTCAACCAGGAGTGCTAAGGAAAGGATTCCGTGAGCTTCGGCGTTATCAGGCCATAGTTCGAGAGAGCGCCGAGCTTCAGGCTCGGCCTTCGTGCCGTCCGGGATTAAAAGAAAATTCGATGCGTAGGCTAGATGAAGAGTGGCTGAATCAGGGGCTAGTTTCAACGCCTTTTTGTAATTTTCGTCGGAGACGGCGAATTGCCTGTGGTGCGTTGCATCTAGCGCCCGCGGTAGGAATTCATAAGCGGCATCGCGATCAGGGGAAGATTGTCTTCCATCGATCGGTTTTATGTTTCTCAGGATTTCTTGGACCACCGGAATCGCAAAGCTTGCCAGGAAATTGGCGTCTGGCGTGAACGCGCAGCCGCGCTTACGGATGACTACCTTCGCGTAGGAAGGAATGGGCCCGGCTGCGAAGAACGCGAAAAGTTCGAGTTTGTCGAACGGTGGTTGCTGCTCAGTGGCCGCAGCCTGTGGTGTGGCTGAGTCGGAGCCAGGCGCGGGTTTTTGCGCGGCCGGAGTTTGTGCCAAACAGGCGTGCCAGCCGAGCGGCACTAAAAAGCAAAGGAAAATCGCTGCGATCCAGGATCGAACACGTGAGCACATGGATTCGGAGAGCAAAGACTAACACGACATATCCTGATGTGCGTCTTGTTTTTGTCTTGAAGCTGGGCAGAACAAGTTTCGAGATTTTGCACATTTGCGTTTCGTGGCAGAATTACCCGCGTTAGCAAGGCTTCGGTGCACGTGGCGCTTCAGGGCGCGTTCACTTATTCAATTTGAATAGCCAGAGGGAGAAGCGATGAACGATTTCCCGGGGTTTATGAAAAGTCCGGCAAACCGAATTGCGACGAGTAGTCAAGCGACGCCCGGTGTCGAGGGTTACGTCTTTGATGGTGCCGACGGGAGTCAACTGGCGTTCTGGACTTGTTGCGAAACAGCGAGTTCCGCTCCGCATCTACATGAATACGATGAATACATGGTCGTTCTGCAGGGGTGCTATACGCTCATCATTGATGGCCGACGCATCCCACTTAAGGTTGGAGAGGAATATTTCATTCCCAAGGGACTCTCGCATGCTGGTGAAGTCGTAGCTGGCACAAGGACGATCCATGCCTTCGGTGGCCGCCGAGCCGAGAGGGCTCATCCGTAATTTGTACGCGAGGCGCTAGTCATAACGGAGAGCGGTGAGGGGATCGACGCGCAGCGCGCGGCGAGTTGGAACGTAGCAAGCCAAGAGAGTGACGACGCTCATCAACAAAGCGACGCCGATAAAAGTTAGCGGATCGGCGGGGCTCACGCCATAGAGTTCGCTGGACAACAGCCGCGTAAGGGCAAAGGCTCCGGCGAGTCCAAAGGCGATGCCGGCGGCCGAGAATTTTGCGCCTTCCTTCATCACAAGCCACAAAACATCGCGACGCTGAGCGCCGAGAGCGATGCGGATGCCGATTTCGCGAGTGCGCTTCGAAACCAGAAAACTTAGAACCCCATAGATGCCGATGACGCCCAGCACCAGCGCCACGGCAGCAAAGACGGCAAAAAGGGACGTCGTGGAGGCCGGAGTAGAAACTGCTTCGGAAACGACGGCCTGCATCGATTTCACTTCGCTGACGGGCGCTTCCTGGTTGAGATTGGCGGCCGCGCTGCGGAACATCGTCGCGATTTGCGAGTCGTCTGAGGCGGTTCGAATGGCAATCGTCATTTCGGCGGGAACGCGCTTGTTTTCGAGCGTCGCGGCGGAGTTATAGAGCACATAAGCAGTGCCGCCGACCCAATTGGGAACGTTGCCCTGGAGGTCGTACGCGCGAACGTCGGGAATGACGCCGACGATGGTGCGCCATTCGTTGTCCTCGAGCAGACGAATGTGCTTGCCGACGGCTACTTGATTGGGCCAGAAGCGGCGAGCCGTCTCTGCGGTGACGACGGCGACAGGCGCGCCAGAGAGGTCAGCCCTGTCGAAGCTGCGGCCGAAAAGAAGAGGGATGCCCATCACGCGAAAATAGTCGGGACTCACAATATTGAGCCAGAAGAGAGGAGAAGTTTCGCCGGGTGGGACAACGTAGTTTTCGACGTCGAAGGAACGTTTGGCGACGCGGCCGTCGAGAGGAAGAGTGTTGACGAGAGCCGCTCCGCGCACGCCGGGGATGGATTGAACCTGATCCAAAAGACTGCGGTAGAAAGTGGTGCAGCGGGATGCGTCAGCGCAAAAGGATTCGTTGGGAGTTATACGTGCCGTGAGGATGTGTTCGGAACGAAAACCAGGATTCACATGAGAGAGCGTCCAGAAGCTGCGGATCAAGAGTCCTGCGGAAATGACCAGAAGGACGGCGAACGCAACCTCGGCGATAACCAATCCGCTGCGAAGGCGCTGAGAAACGGAACTCGCGGCGCCGCGGCTCCCGGATTTTAGCGATTCGGTGAGCGCGGATCGGGAAGATTGAAGAGCGGGAGCGAGACCGAAAGCGAGTCCGGTTAAGAGAGCCAGCGCCGCGGTGAAGAGAAGGACACGCCAATCGAGTTGGACGTCCAGCAAGCGGGGAGTGTCGGCGGGGAGAAGGACTTTCAGAAGCGTAAGACCCTTGGAAGCGAGGAAGAGGCCAAGCAGCGCACCGAGGGAGGCAAGCAATACGCTTTCCGTTAAAAGCTGCCGTAAGATTCGGTGGCGACCTGCGCCCATCGCGGCTCGGATAGCGACTTCTTTCTCGCGAGTGGCAGCGCGCGAAAGCATCAGATTCGCGACGTTCGTGCAGGCGATGAGAAGCACCAGGCCGACCGCGCCAAGAAGCATGAGAAGGCGAACTCGCACGTCCGCGACCATGCCGTTTTGCAACGGGACGACGCTGACATCCGCGTTCCAACTGGAAGGCATCTGCCAGGGAAATAGCGCGGCGGCGTGAGATTGAAATGCGAGAATCTCCGCGCGCGCTTGAGGAAGGTTCGCACCAGCGCGCAGACGGCCGACGACCGGCATGAAATCCCCTGCCCAATAGTCGGGGACGCTGCGCGAATCGTTGTGCATAGGAATCCATATTTGCGTTTTTGCGGAAGGAAAGCGGAAGCTCGCAGGCATCACGCCGATGACTTCGCGATTGACGCCTTCGAGGATGATGGAGCGGCCAAGAATGGTCGGGTCGCTGCGGAACCGGTCAGCCCAGAGGGAATAGCTCAAGATGGCAAAACTGTCTTGACCGGCGAGATCTTCCCCCGGAAAAAAAGTGCGGCCAAGTTGTGCTTGGGCGCCGAGTATGGAAAACAGCTCGGCGGAGACATACGTGCCGGAAAGGCGAACAGCTTCGCCGGAGCCGGTAAGATTAAATTCGTGGCCTTCGGCGTAAGCGGCGACGTCCATGGTGCGAATTTGCTCGCGCATGGCGACGACTACGCCGCGAGGATAAGCTCCGGTCACGCTGACAAGCTGTTCGGCACGCGGATAGGGAAGCCCAACAAGAAGAATCCCGTTAACGAGACTGAAGATGGCGCTGTTTGCACCGATTCCCAGAGCTAGAGTAAGGACGGCGACGGCGGTGAAACCAGGATTCTTGCGCAGCATGCGCGCGCCGTAGCGAATATCCTGCCAGAGAGTTTCGGTGAATCTGACGCCGCGAGATTCACGGCACTCTTCCTTAGCGCGGTCGATGGCGCCGAATTCGAGGCGAGCCCGGCGGAGCGATTCTTCACGTGGGACGCCGCTTCGGATCAGGTCGTCGGCGAAAGACTGTAGATGGAAACGGAGTTCGGCGTCCATCTCGTTTTCCATGCGGGAGCGATGCAGGGTGGACTGCAGCCAGGAACGAAGACGGCTCCCGAGCGTCATACTTTCTCCGAAGTGGCGCGAAAGATTCCAGCGAGAACGTCTGCCATGCTTTCCCAGTTGTCGAGAGCGCCCTGAAAATAATCGAGTTGCTTGTCCATGGAGGCATTTTCTCCTAGATGAACTAGGAGTGTAGGGCACTTCTCCTAGACGGTCAAGGAGAATAAGCTTTCGCACTCCGCGCTATGGTGCGGGGACGAGAGGTAACTCAATGAAGCTGGAGTTGGCGGCGGAGTGGTAGATGCGCTGGGTGGCTTTACGGTAGTCGGCGGGCTTGGCCCAGAAAATGTTGGGGACAAAAGTTTGCGGGTTGCGGTCGTAAAGCGGAAACCAGCTGGACTGGATTTGTACCATGACGCGGTGGCCGGGGAGGAAGACGTGGTTGGCGTTGGGCAGATTGAAGCGGTAGAGGAGCGGCTTGTCGGAGGCGATAGGTTTGGAAGTCTCGAAGCTTTCGCGGTAGCGGCCGCGGAAAATGTCGGCCGATATCATTAATTGATAGCCGCCGAGGTTGGGCTGGCTGGCGACTTCGTCCGGATAGACGTCGATGAGTTTGACGACCCAGTCGGAATCGGAGCCGCTGGTGGAGGCGACGATGTTGGCGATGGGTTGGCCGCTGATTTTTACTGGAGTGGTGAGAACGTCCGTGGTGTAGACGAGGACGTCGGGCCGGCCGGAGGCTTCTCGCTGGTCGTCAACAAGCCATTGCGACCAAGTGAGCTCGGTGGTGTAGCCCATGGGCTGGCTGGGGCGTGCGCGGAAGGGAACGGGCTTTGCTGGGTCGGAGATGTATTCGTCGAAGGGCGCGTCGGAAGAACCTGGCGCGTTCATCGTAAGCTTCAGGCTGGCGGAAAGATAGAGCGGCGTGGGTTTTGGAGTGCAGCCGCCAGTGCAGCCAGCGGGCCATGCGGGGAGACGGCGCCACACATTTGTACCGGTTTCAAACGCGGTGACGGGAGCGATATCGGCTTTGGGTGCGCCGTCCTTTAAATATTGGGCGAGGAACGGGCCAAGAATGTGCTGGCGGAAGTAAGTGCCGGTGTCGCTGCCGAATTTAATGGGGCCGAGAGAATAAGCACCTTCGATCTCCTGGCCGTGATGCCACGGGCCGAGGACGAGGAAAACTTTGTCGTTGTTGGTGTCTTTGGGCTTGAGAGCTTTGTAGACGGCTGGCGCGCCGTAAATGTCTTCTTGATCCCAAAGGCTGTGGACGAGCATTACGGGCACTTTGAGAGGCTGCGCTGCCAGGATTTTGTCCATGGCTTGTTCCTGCCAGAAGGCGTCGTAGCTGGGATGCTCGAGAATTTTGCGCCAGAAGCCCATTTGTTCGAGGCCGTGAAGGCGGCCTAATTCGCCTGCGGAACCCGCCTGCATGTAGACGTCGTAATCGTCGAAATGATCGGTCCACCAGTGGGCGCTATTGTCGCGCGTGCCGTCCTGCTCATAGATATACGGCATGTTTTGTTCGCGAAAGGCGCCGTAGTGGAACCAGTCGTCGCCCATCCAGCCGTCGACCATGGGATTCATTGGGATGGAAACCTTCAGCGCTGGGTGCGGATTGACGAGCGCCATCAGCGGCGTGAACCCGTCGTAGGAAATGCCAAGGATGCCGACTTTGCCGTTCGATTCGGAAAGGTTTTTGACGAGCCAGTCGATGGTGTCGTACGTGTCGGTGGCGTGATCGACGCTCGTGGGATTGAGCGGGCCGTGGAGCGGGCGGTTCATCACGTAGTCGCCTTCGGAGCCGTATTTGCCGCGCACGTCCTGGACGACGCGAATGTAGCCGCCTTCGACGATGACGTCGGTGGCGTTGTCGTAGCCCTCGAGGATGGGGCCGAGGTGGGAACTAAAGGCGCGAGAGGTGAGGTCACTGGCATTGTAAGGCGTGCGCGTGAGGAGGATGGGCGCGTTTTTGGCGCCTTTGGGGGTGAGGATGACGGTGTGGAGTCTTACGCCGTCGCGCATGGGGATCATTACGTCGCTACGGGTGTAGTCGAAAGTCTCGGTGGAAGGCTTTACTTGCGCGGGCGTTTCGCTGGGCAGCGTTGTGGCGGGGGCTTGGGCGTGGGCCGCAGGAGAGCAGCAGAACACTGCGAAGGCGGCAAGCAGATAGAGTATTCGTGCGAATCGATTTGCAAAGGTCATGGAGTTTTCCCCAGTTTGCCAAGTTGAGCGGGGAGAGTATACCGAGACAGAGGAGCGCATGCCAGGAATGCGGCGGCTCGCGGGTTGAGGCAGCCGGGATGCAGCCCCCCCCACCCGGGGGTGTCCGCAAGTTATGAAGTAAGCCAATGAAAGGATTGAGGTTGCGAGAGTTTGTGCGTGTTGCACAGGAACCGAGAAGGATGGCTGAGCGATGGCCGCCCCACCCCGGCTGTTTTTTGCAAGTGTGGCAAATACAGGATTTATGTAGATGTGGCCTGCACGAGTGGCAAGGAAACGGGTTACGGGGAAGAGGTCGACCGTTCGGGTAGAAAAAGAAAGGGATGAGGCCCCCACCCGGTCTGCGTAATCGCCGGCGCACGACGCGCAGGGGTAACACAAAGAAGAGCGGGATGCTGGGCGTCGCTGGAAGCCTAAATTCACGTTGGATGATACCGCATATTTTATAACTTGTCAAGGACTTTCTTACATAGTAATGATTCGAACGGCATGCGCATGGGGCATAAGTCGCTAAGAGCAATGGGGATGCGCGAAATTTAGTGCGCGAAATAGTGTTTGTGCAGGGGCCGACTTATCCCCCCTAGCTTCCGAGAGGATCTTGATCCATGTAGTAACGCTTGTAGAAGCAAGAGCGAGCGTCGTTCCAAGTTTGCCTGCGGCGGGAGCTTGGTCCAATCGAGCAAAGGACGCGAGCGCGAATTGCTTCAGGGGCTAAAGCCCCTGCAATCTGTCCGCTTTTCGGCACGGCTGAAGCCGTGCCCTCCTGAAATGATCCAATTACAGGATCGTGGCAATCAAGCGGGTAACCGCCTTCAGGCCGGCCTGCACCAGGTCGCCGGACCGAGCGTCATCCCACCACTCGGTGTCGTTCTCCTGAAATACAGACGATATGCGCTCCTTTGCCAGGGCGAGTTTCAGGGGTAGTGTCGGGTCAACCGGCTTAGGCTCGGCAGCTTCCTTGAGTTGCGCCAGCATCTGTTGCTGCTGCTTCATGTCCAGCATGGAAATGGCGGAATGGCAGTAGGGGCAAACCGAATTGGTTTGCAGGTCGATGGACGCGCCACAGTTGGAGCAGTTCACAGTCTGCACGTTCTGTTTCAACTCCTGAATCTCTTCAGGGGAGAGCGTATGGATGAAATTCTTTTCCTTCAGGAAGTCGAAAAACCCGATGAAGTGCCCGTGCCCACTTCCGCATGCCCAATAGTTGAACCGCATGTTCCGGATCAAATCGTGCGCCAGGGACAGCTGGCCTCCGCATCGCGGACATCGCAGCACGTCGGCCAAGGTCGGTTTGACCGTTGACGAGTGTTCGCCGATAAACTTCATGAGCTTTAGAGTGGAACCGGGAGAGAGCTGCAGGCTCTTGTGATCATCGAACCAGAACGACTGGCAAGATGTGCAAACGTCGACGATGATCTGTGCGCCCAAGCGGCCGTCGAGCGTCCAGTCGGTCATTTCCTTCCCACAATTGGGGCACGTCATTGAGGCGATTTTAGATGATTGCTTGCATGAATGCCATTGGTCGTGGTGCATCCGTCGCAAGAAAAGGTAAATCCCTTCCCACAAGGTCGGAACCTTCGGTCACTCCGTTCGGGATGACATGTGAGTGGCGGACCCAAGGAAACACTTCCATCCAGCTTGACCCCTGGAAGGCGGGCACATAGGCTCGAATGACTGATTATGGACAAAATTATTTTCGGGACGATTGCGGAAATTGCCGCAGGAATTCGCGAGAAGAGATTTTCGCCGGTGGAAGTTGTGGGGGCGCACCTCGAACGAGTGGCGGTGCTGCAGCCGAAGCTGAATGCGTTTGTACACCTTGATGCGGACGGCGCGTTGAAGCAGGCGCGGGCGGCGGAGTATGCCGTTATGCGCGGAGAACGAGTGAGCCCGTTGCATGGCGTACCGCTGACGATCAAGAGTTGCATGGATGTGGCGGGATGGCCTGTGCCTTCGGGGTCTTTGCTGAGAAAGGACTATGTAGCGCAGGCGGATGCGCCACTGGTGGCGCGGTTGCGTGCGGCCGGCGCGATCCTTCTAGGGAATACAAACACGCCGGAATTTTTGATGGCCTATGAAACGGACAACTTGCTGAACGGGAAGACCAGCAATCCGTGGAATTTGGAGCGGTCGGCGGGAGGGTCGAGCGGAGGAGAGGCGGCGGCGATTGCGTCAGGTTGTACGGCGGGCGGAGTGGGGAGCGATGGAGGCGGGTCGATACGTGTGCCGGCGCATTTTTGCGGGATTTGCGGATTGAAGCCGACGCCGGGGCGGATTCCAGCTACGGGACATTACCCTGAAGGCGGAGGGGCGTTCGGTTGGATTGGAGTGGTTGGGCCGATGGCGCGGTCGGTGGCGGATGTGCGGGCGTTGTTCGAAGTGATGGCAGGGCCGGATGGGGGAGACGCGCTTTCCGCGCCAGTGCCGTTGCGTGCGGTGAGCGAGAAAGATGTTCGTGGACTGCGCGTGGGGATTTTGGAGAGTGACGCGTTGGGTAAAACGACGGTGGAGACTACCGCTGCGGTAGAGCGAGCCGCGAACTTGCTGAGCGAGCAAGGGTTCGTGGTGGAGACAAAGCGTTTGACCGGACTCGATCGGACGATTGATGTGTGGTGGTATTTTTTTGGGCCGGTGATCGCGGATCAGATTCTGAAGGGCGCAGTTGGCCATGAGGAGGAGATGAGCCCGATGCTTCGCGAGTATGTTGCGTTGGCGATGGCGGAGACGACGCTGACCTACGATGGATTCCTAAATGCGTGCGCGGAGCGCGACAAGTTGCGCTGGGACATTGTGCGGCAGATGGAGAACGTGACAATACTACTGTCGCCGGTGTCGGCTGGCCCCGCGTTCCGCCATGGCGAGGGGAATTGGCGCACAGGGGAGAAGGAAAATTATCGGGACACAATGCGGCATTCGCAGTGGTTGAATTTGGCGGGATTTCCGGGAGTCGCGGTGCCCATCGGGGAGTCGCGTGAAGGATTGCCGATTGGGGTGCAGGTGATCGGGCGGCCTTATGAGGAAGAAATGATCTTGGCGGTGGCGGAGGCGATTGAGAGAGGAAGAGGTTCGTTGGACGCGCCGTGCATTTAGGGCTGGGAGGACGGGGGTTGTTTTAGTTCGGGATTGGGGATGGGAGCGTCGCCGTATTTTTCGCGTTGTTTATTGAGGCTGGCGTCGACCAGTTTTTTTGACGTGGCGAGCTCGGTTTGAGCTTCCTCGCGACGGCCGAGGCGGAGCAGGACTTGACCGCGCATAAAATGGACATTCTGGTTGTCGGGCACCAGTTTTTCCGCGGCGTCGAGCGCGATGAGGGCTTCGCGATTTTTTCCCTGGCGTTGATAGAGGCGGGCCAAACCAAGGAGCGAAGCGGGTTGGCGGGGATTGTAGTGAAGAGCTTCGCGGAAGAAATGCTCGGCTTCGTCATCCTTCTGCAATTGTGAATAAAGCAGGCCGAGTTGTTCGTAATTATCGGGGAGATCGGGCTCGAGGACCATGTCTTTGCGGAATTCGGCTTCAGCGCGATCGTGGTCATCCTTCTTCATGTAGACGAGACCGAGACTAAAGTGCACGTAGGGTAAGTTGGAATTCTCGGAGGCGGCGATTTCCAGTTCGGAGATCGCCTTGTCTAATTCTTCGCGGTTGAGATAGGCCTTACCGAGGACCAGGTGAAACTCGGGAGTTTGCCCGCCAACTTCGAGGAGGCGGCTAAGGGCTTTTTCGTCGAGACCATTCTTACCGGCGTTGTGAGCGGCGATATCGAGGACGTAGAGATAGGTGAAGTCGTTGGACATTTGGGGCCATAGCGGCTCGAGGACGGCGACGGCTTCGGCGTAGTGTTCGGTGAAGACGTGGCAAAGGCCGAGGAGGTAGCGAGCCTGCTGGGAGTCGGGCTGGTCGCGGACTACGGAAGCGAGGGGGGCGACCGCGCCGGCGTAATCGCCGCGGCGGTATTTTACGAGGCCGATGTTGAGGCGAATGCCGGACATTTTGGGTTCGAGCTTTTCGGCTTTTTGGAGGAGGGTCAGGGCGTGGTCCCACTCCTTGCGGCGCATGGCGATGACGCCGAGATTGGCATAGGCCGCACCGGACTGAGGATCGACGGCGAGAACGCGACGAAAGGACGCTTCAGCCGTGGCCAAGTCGCCGGATTGGAGGGCAGCCTGGCCTTGTGCAAAAGAGGCCCGGGGATCGATCGAAGCAGCGTCGCTGCGGCCCGCTGCGGATGGTTGCTGCGGAGGGGAAGAAGCTGAGTCACGCGGAAGCGGAGATCCGAGAGAGGCGCAGAAAGCGGCAATTAAAACGATGGAGACCGAAAGGGATAAACGGGCACAGAGGCGAAAGGACATCGTTCGGTAGTGTCCAGCAGAGGGCGGAGGAATTCAAGCGGGGACGTGAACGTAAACGGGGGAGAAAGGGGGAGGGTGGCTGAGTTGGCTAAGGCCAACAAGCCGATTTTCAGCTTGACACAAGCAGAGCAATGCTTTATTAATCCGATTTAATAGGTGAGATTGGGTGCGTTTCTGAATGTCGAGTGGTGGGGGCTGTCTCGGATGAGTAGCCTTCTGCGAGTGGCAGATACCAGGGGTGCCCGCGGTAGCAGGCGTAATTGTGCCCACACCAGGCCGGTAATCCAGTTCAAAAATTTCCGGGAGGTAGCAAAGTGAAGGGAAACTGTCATATTTTTCATTCTGCCAGCATTCTGAAGAACCTGCCCAAGGCGGCGCGGCTGTTGGTTTGCGCGATGATCGCGATTTTGTGCACCGCATTCGTCGCAAAGGCGCAAGACACTGGTTATATCAGCGGGACGGTTTCGGACAAGACGGGGGCCGCGGTTGTTGGAGCGGAAGTCGTGATTTCCGATACGAACGGCAGCTCGAAACACGCAACCACTTCGAACGCGGATGGCGCTTACGTTGTTGCCGGCTTGCCAGGCGGGTCGTACGACCTCGTGGTGACGGCAAAGGGCTTCCAGAAATATACCGCGAAGAATGTTGTGCTGGACGTGGCGCAAAAAATCCGCGTGGATGTGCAGCTAACGGTTGGGCAGGTGACGGAAGAAGTGGTGGTGACCGGGGAGAGCGTGGCGCAAGTCGAGACGCAATCTTCAGCCCTCAGCGACACGATCACCGGCAAGCAGGTCAATGAGCTCGTTCTGAACGGCCGCAACTTTACGCAACTGGTGACCCTGTCGCCTGGTGTCGTCAACCAGACCGGTACGGATGAGGGCAAGGTGGGCGTTTACGGCAACGTAGCGTTCAGCATGAACGGAGGCCGAACCGAGTACAACAACTGGGAGTTGGACGGCGGCGACAACATGGATAACGGCAGCAACGCGACGCTGAACGTTTATCCGAACCCGGAAGCGATCGCAGAATTCAAGGTGCTGACTTCGAACTACGGCGCGCAGTACGGACGGAATGGGTCGGGCACGGTGGAAGTGGAGACGAAGTCTGGCGGCACCACTTTTCATGGGAGCGCATTCGAATACTTGCGCAACGCATTCTTCAATGCGAGATCCTGGGCACAAGGGGCAGACCCTACGCAGCCCAAGGGCGCGTATAACAAGAACGATTTTGGATATACATTCGGCGGACCGGTCTACATACCCAACCACTACAATACCGACAAAAAGAAGACCTTTGTGTTCTGGTCGCAGGAATGGCGGAGAGAGAAGAGCTCGACTACGATTCTGCAAAATGTGCCGTCGGATGCCGAGCGGGGCGGGAATTTCGCCGATCTTTGTCCAAGTCCGGCTATTAACGGGACTCCTGGTAATTTCAACGATTGCCCAACAGGCCCCCAAGTGTCGCCCTCCTTCACAGTAACGCCCACTGCTACGGGCACGGCACTCTTGGCGATCATCCCGGAAGCCAACACGACAAACGGCGGATTTCCTGCGGTTAGCGAGACCGTTGCCAGCCCGACCACCTGGCGCGAGGAACTCGTGCGGGTGGACCAAAACCTGAGCGACAATTACCATTTGACGTTCCGTTACATCCACGATTCGTGGCAAACAAGCGTGCCCAATGCGCTGTGGGGCAACGGAACCAGCTTTGAGAACATAACCACGAACTTCGTGGGGCCCGGCACAAGTTTTGTGGCGCGCCTAAACGCAAACATTACGCCAAGCTGGCTCAATGAATTCGTGGCCAGCTACACGGCGGACCACATCAACCTCACCGCCGGTGGGCCAGTGGGGCTACCCGCAGGCTTCTCGATGGGTGCGATATTCAACAATGGATTCGGCGGAAAGCTTCCCGCCATCTCGGTGGGCAGCAACGCGGCGTACGGCGGAACTTTTACCTCCGATACGGGGTATTTTCCGTGGCGCAACGCCAACCCTACCTACACGTATCGTGACAACGTAACGAAGATTATCGGCCAACACAGCCTTCAGTTCGGAGCGTATGCGGCCTTTGCCCAAAAGAATGAGGGGAACTCGCCGTACGTCCAGGGCATTTTGACATTCGACTCTGGCGCCACGGCGGTTACGACAGGAAACGCTTTTGCCGACCTGTTGCTGGGAAACATCGCGAGTTACCAGCAGACGACCGAATCGACCCAATACTACAACCGTTATAAGATCGTGGAACCCTACTTCCAAGACGACTGGCGCGTCACCAAACGCCTTACCCTGAACCTTGGCTTGCGCGTCAGCTTGTTTGGAACGTATCGCGAAAAATACCAGCAAGCTTACAACTTTGACCCGAGCGCGTTCGTCACGGGTGGTTCCCCCGCGATAGATCCCAACTCGGGTGCCTTCATTCCGGGAGCGGGGAATCCGTTCAACGGCATCGTTCAATGCGGAGGGGCAGGAGGAACCTCCGCCATCCCAGCCGCCGTCCTTTCCCAGTTTCCCGCGGCTACTGTAGGACCTTCATCGAATGCGGGCTGTTTGCAGGGACACCTCTTCAACCCGGCACCTCGCATCGGTTTTGCGTTTGATCCCAAGGGCGACGGCAAGATGGCCATTCGAGGCGGTTACGGGATCTTCTACGAACATACGAACGGCAACGAGGGCAACACGGAATCGCTGGAAGGCTCCGCGCCGCTCGTGCTTACGGCCTCACAGTCCAATATCATCGGATATAACAATATTGGCGCTGGCGCGGGAGCAATTCCGTTCTTCCCGCTCACGGTCACTTCTATTCCAAACAAGGCGCAATGGCCCTACGTGCAGCAGTGGAATCTAAACGTCCAAAAAGAGCTGCCGTCCCACTTTATTCTCTCGGTGGCGTATGTCGGCAGCAAAGGCACGCATTTGACACTGCTCAGCAACGGCAACCAGCTTTTGCCACTTCCCGCTGATCAAAATCCATTCGGTGTTGGCGAGACGCTTTACAACACCGGGCCAGATGCCCCCGGCACTAATCAACCCGTCGGCGCGTGCGCGGGTGCGGCTCCCATTACTAACCCGGGAGGGGTGCCTTGGTCGGCCGGCCAGACCGTGTTCGGAACCAATGGACCTCTGAACGCGGCGGCGGCCAATAACCTCAACGTTGCTTGCGGACTCATTCCAACCGCGAATACTCTGCGCACCGCGTTTCCGGGTTACGGCGACGTGAACACACTCCGGGACGCCGCGAATTCGATTTACAATGCCCTGCAGGTCTCAGCGAGACGTACTGTTGGCGCTCTCACGGTGAGTCTTGCCTATACCTACAGCCACTCGATCGATGACTCCTCCGACCGCGGCGACGCCGCTTTCGTGAACGCCTACGATTACGCGGCCAATCGGGCCAATTCCACGTTTGACATGCGTCAAAATCTCGCGCTCAGCTATGTCTATGCGCTGCCTCTATTCAAGGGGGCGACGGGACTGAAGCAGGCGCTACTCGGTGGATGGCAGATCTCGGGCATCACCGTCGCCCAGTCTGGTACCCCGTTCAGCGTTACCAACGGTACGCCTTTCGGGGACAACGCCGGCGTGGCCAACGGCACGGGCACTGGCTCCCGCCCGGATTTGGTTGGCAATCCTCATGCAGGGCTCACTACAACGGATGTACCCGGCGATCGCGGACCTCTCGCGTATAACCCAGCCGCTTTCGCGGTTCCACAGGGACTCACCTTTGGCGATGTCGGTCGCAACACACTTACGTTGCCTGGCCGGCTAAACTTCGACTTCGGGACTTTCAAACGCTTCGCAATCAATGAGAAGACCGGGTTCGAATTCCGCTGGGAAACGTTCAACCTCTTCAACCACACTCAATACAATGCCATCAGTGGGAACACCTCAAGCGGCGGCACAGGCGCGAACGCTGCGATGGATACAGTGGACCCGACGGCTAGCGCGGTGTTCCTGCATTTGACCGGCACTCACGACCCGCGCATTATGCAGTTTGGTTTGCGGTTCTACTTCTAACGGCAACTGAAACGAGGAGGGCGGCGCTTTTCTTGAGCGCCGCCTTTTTTTTCTGATAATGACCATTCGTTTTTTGTATACTCCCACCACCTGCACCGGAGGAGAGAAAAACACTATGAAACGCCGAACATTTATAGAGTCGTCCATTGCCGCGGCGGCAGTAATAGCGGCGCGGCCGTCGTGGGCTGCTGCGAGCGAACACGAGATCAAAAAGGTGGGACTGCAGCTTTACACGGTACGCACGGAAATGCCGAAGGATTTCGACGGGACGATCGCCAAGGTCGCCGAGACGGGATATAAAGAAGTGGAGTTTGCGGGATACTTCGGCCACTCGCCGAAAGAAGTCCGCGCCATCGTCGACAAGAATGGGCTGACGGCACCCTCGACACACATCAGCTACGATCTCATCGAAAATAAAATGCCTGAGATGATTGAAGTGGCGCGCGTTATCGGGCACAAATACATCGTCTGCCCGTGGCTTGACGAAAAGCAGCGCAATGCGGATGGCTGGAAGCGGGCGGCAGAGCTCTTCAACAAGGCCGGCGAGGCCAGCGAGAAAGCTGGAATCCAGTTCTGCTACCACAATCACTCCTTCGAATTTTCGCCAGTCGAAGGGCTGGATGGAAAACTGGCATACGACTATCTGCTGGGAGCAACGGATCCCAAGCTCGTGAAGATGGAAATGGATTTGTGCTGGATCAGCGTGGCCGGGAAGGATCCGGTCAGCTATTTCGAAAAGTACCCCGGGCGATTCCCACTGGTTCACGTGAAAGATTACGTGAATGATCCGAATGCGACGAGCAGCTATGCGGGAGCGACCGGCTCTGTCGAATTCAAGGGGCGGCTCGCGGATGCGGGGAAGGGAACGATCGACTTCAAGCGCATTTTCGCGCAGTCGGAGAAGGGCGGCATCAAGCATTATTTTGTCGAGAATGACGACGCGAAGAACCCGTTTGAAGACATCAAGATCAGCTACGACTATCTGAACGCTTTGCGCTTCTAGCTGCCGGCACTTCGGTACGAGGGAGGGGGACCATCGTGCGTAAAGGGGCTGTGGGTCTGGCGTGTGTCCTGGCTAGCGCTTTTCTTCTATTGATTGCGGCGCGTGCTCAGACTCCTGTCTGGAAGCAGCTTTTCAATGGCAAGGACTTGACCGGGTGGAAGCACGTGGGACCGGGCGATATGACTGTCGAAGACGGTCTGATCCGAACGCACGGCGGGATGGGGCTGCTCTATTGGACCGGAGGCAAGTTTGGCAACTGCCGCATTCACGTGGTCTACAAGATGCGGGACTTCAATGATAATTCCGGCGTATTCATTCGGATTCCCATCGAGCCGCGGGAGCCGTGGATGCCCGTGCATTACGGATACGAAGTGCAGATCGACAATCATCCCGAGACATCGAACGAAGACGAGTATCACATTACGGCGGTGCTCTATTCCCTGACTAAGCCGCTGGCCAAGCCAGGCAAACCTGGTCCCGAGTGGAACACGATGGATATCACACTCGACGGGCCGCACACGATCGTGGTTCTGAACGATATAAAGGTCACCGATTACACCGAGGGGCAGCCTGTTCCCGAGCGGAAATTTGATTTTGAGCCGCAACGCGGCCGCCGGCCGGATGAAGGTTATATCGGTTTGCAAAACCATAGCGACAACGACATCGTGTTTTTCAAAGAAGTCAGCGTGCAGGCGTTGAAGTAACAGCTTTAGAAAGAAGAAAGAGCCAAACCAGGAGGGTGAGATGAGCAAGAAAGATTTCTCGCGGCGTGAGTTTCTGCAGAGCACGGCGGGGGCTACGGGTGCGCTGGCGGCCGCTCCAAGCATCTTCCTAAAGCCGGAGTACATTCCTTCGGCACTGGAGAGGGTTGCTCCGAGCGACACGCTGCGCTTCGGAATTATTGGGATTGGGATGCAGGGTTCGGGATTGCTCACAGCTGCCGTGCAATTGCCTGGTGTGGAATGCGTGGCGGCTTGCGATCTGTACGACGGGCGGCACCTGCTGGCGCAAGAAATTGTCGGAAAGAAAATTCCGACGACGAGGCGCTATCAGGATTTGCTGGATAACAAGAACATCGATTGCCTCATCGCGGCGGTGCCGGATCATTGGCATAAGCAGGTGGTGGTGGATGCCGTGAGCGCGGGCAAGGATATTTATTGCGAAAAGCCGATGTCGCATTCGGCGGCGGATGGATTGGCAATGGTGGCCGCAGCGCAGAAGACGAACCGCATCGTGCAGATTGGTTCGCAGCGCGTCAGTTCCGTGATTTGCGCGAAGGCCAAGGAGATGCTTGGGCAGGGAATCATTGGCACGTTGACGTTGGTAGAGGGGTCGCTTGGACGAAACGATCCGACGGGAGCGTGGGAGTATCCGCCTCCGCCGGACCTTTCTCTGATGAATCTGGATTGGGATACGTGGCAGGGCACTGTGCCAAAAGTGCCGTTCAATCCCAATATTTTCGCGCGTTGGCGCTGCTGGAAGGAGTATGGGACAGGGCTTGCTGGCGATTTGCTCGTGCATCTGGTCAGCGGCATGAACTTTATGCTGGGTTGGAATGCGCCGCCGAAGAAGGCGATGTCTCTCGGCGCAATCCTGCGTTTCCAGGATGGGCGCAACATGCCGGACGTGCACGCCACGCTGTTCGATTACGGAAGCGCGCCAGTCTATCTGCGGTTGAATCTGGGGTGCGAGACTCCGGAGATTTATCGCTTCCAGGGCTCGAAGGGCATTCTGGAAGTCACCGAATTCGCGATCACGTATTACCCGCAGACGGGAGAGGACTCCGCGCCGAGTTACTACACGTCGGGCTATCCGCAGAAGATGCGCGATGCTTACGTGGCGGAATGGCACGCGAAAAACGATCCGGCTCCCGGCAAAGAGCCTGTTCTGGAAGGGTTCACCTATCGCGGCGATTCTTGGGACGATGAAAAGCCACACCTCTGGCGATACTTTCAGGGCGTCAAGACCCGCCAGCCTGTGACGGAAGACGCGGTGTTTGGAAACAACGCAGCGCTGGCATGCCACATGTCCAACCAATCGTACTTCCTCAAGAGCGCCGTCGTGTGGGATGCGGCCTCGGGAACGATCAAGCCCGCTTAGCAGCGCCACCAAACGACCAGTCCCGCAGGTTAGTTACAACTGGGCAACAGCGCAACTTCCGCTGGCGCACAGGGTTTTATGACAAAGCTATTGAAGCGAGGAGCGTCGCAAATGCGTAAAAGTCACATTTTTGGATTGGTTTTGCTTGGATTGGTCATGGCGTTCATGCCGGCCCGGTCGTCGGCGCAGATCAGCGTCGGAGTTGCCGTGCACATAGGTCCTCCAGCGCTGCCTGTGTACGCTCAGCCGATCTGTCCGGGTGCGGGTTACCTTTGGACGCCAGGATATTGGGCGTATGGCCCCAATGGATATTTTTGGGTGCCGGGAACGTGGGTTATGGCGCCAGCCGTAGGATTGCTCTGGACGCCCGGATATTGGGGCTGGGGCGGCGGCGGATATTTTTTTCATGCCGGATATTGGGGACCGCACATTGGTTTCTACGGCGGAATTAACTATGGATTTGGTTATGGAGGGGTTGGGTTCGTTGGCGGACGCTGGAATGGCGGAGTGTTCGCGTACAACACGGCGGTGATGAACGTCAACACTACGGTGATTCACAACACGTATGTGGACAAGACCGTCGTCAACAACGTCACCGTGAACAACCATGTGAGCTTTAACGGCGGGACCGGCGGAGTGGTCGCCCAGCCAACCGCAGCGGAACGGGCCGCAGAGAACGAACACCACGTTGCTCCAACGGCCATGCAAACACAGCACGAGCATACCGCGAGCACGAATCGCGCGCTGCTGGCTTCCGAGAATCATGGCAAGCCGGCTATAGCCGCAACCACGAAGCCGGGCGAGTTTAACCACGGTGTCGTGGCAGCCGGAGCTCCGCATAACGCTTCTCCAAACGGCGGGAACCGGCCTCCGAGCAACGCGGCCGACCTACACATGACAGACCGTCCGCCCTCGAGCACCGGAGGCACTGCGTCCAACAGTTCGCACCCCAATACGAACTCTGCGAATGCTTCTCACGGGAACAATGGCTCGAACAATCCGCCGAAGAACCAATCGCACCCTCAGAACAAACCTCCGGCGCAAAATAAACCGCCTAAGGAAGAAGGCAAACCGCACAAGGACTAGCTGCAAACAGGGCAGAGAACAGCTCCAAGCGCGAGGTTGCGCGCTCGGAGCTGTTTTTATTTAGGATCCCGGCAGCGGAGGGCAACCGGGGAATTCGCGAAGGGCCGTGTTTCCGATGTATTGCAGGTCCTCGATGCCGATCTTGCTGGTGTAGAAGCCGTCGCAAGTGCGCCTGCGCAGGAAGGCGAAAAAGGCCACGCCCTGGCTTAGAGATGAATCCTGTTTCGCGTTTTTGCGGAAGGCGATCAAGTCCAAAACCTCTTTGCGCTGCTCGGGAGTGCAATCGAGAAACACTTTGGAGTAACGGTCGGAGCAGAAACTGTCCAGCCATTGGAGACCGCCACCGAGGATAAGTTGCCACTCCTCATTTTCGCTGGTTAGCAGATCTATGAATTCGGGAGCGCCGGCTTCCACAGCGCCTCCGGATTTTTCGTCTTTCGGGATGATGGTGTCGCAAAGCGTGGTGAGCATCTCATACTGGTGCGGCGAAAAATATTTCGGAACATATTTCCCCCCAACCGAACTGGCTTTTTCATTGTGAACCACTTGATGAGCGTATTCCGCCGCTTTTGCAGGGATCACTTGCAGCACGGAGCTGCTTACCGCGCCAACGGCCAGCGTTCTCAGGATGTCGCGGCGTGTTACCGAGTGTTCGCTCATAGATTTTCTCCCTGAGGTTTTTCTTCTGTTTCTGGCGCTGGTATCGGAGCGCCTACAAATTGCCTTTCTTCGCTTCATCGAGAAGGTACTCGGACGAGCGCCAGGCTAATGCCATGATCGTCAGGGTCGGATTCTTATCGGGATTCGTAACCAGGGGCGCTCCATCCATGACAAAGACATTCTTGATGTCGTGAGTCTGGCAGAATCCATTTAGCACCGAACTTTTCGGGTCGGCGCCCATGCGGGCGGTGCCAACCTCATGGATGATTTTTCCGCCTTCGGCGATGCCGAACGGGCGCTCACCGCCTAGAGGGGTCTTGGTCTTGTACTCGCCGCCAGCGGCTTCGATGATGGCACGAAAAGTTTCCTGCATGTCCTTAGCCTGGCGAATTTCGTACTCGCTCCACTTGAAATGGAAGCGCAGGACGGGGATGCCCCATTGGTCGACGACGTCGCGGTCGATCTCACAGTAGGTGTCGGGATTAGGAATCATTTCGCCGCGTCCCGCCATACCAATGCCGGTGCCGTAGGTCTGTCGCGCGCGCTTCTTCAAAGTTGCGCCGTAGCCTTCCTCTTCATGCAAGAGATCATTAAATTCGCCGACACCCGGCATATCGCGGCCGCCGCCGAATTCGATGTGATAGCCGCGGGGAAAATCATTCTTGCGGTCAAATTTCCACCAGGGGATGTACATGTGCATACCGCCGACGCCATCGTGATTGTGCGGCGGCATTTTTTCGAGCTGCGGAATGATGCCCCAGCCATCGCTGCCCACGGAATCCGTTAGGTATTTGCCAACGGCGCCGGAGGAATTCGCAAGCCCGTTGGGGAATTGCGCGGATTTGGAATTGAGCAGCAGGCGCGCGGATTCGCATGCGCTGGCGGCGAGAACGACGGCGCGAGCGTTCACGCGCTTTTCGGTGCGCGTGGCCTTATCAATATACGAAACGCCCTCGGCTTTGCCGTCTTTGCCGAGAATCACCTCGCGCGCCATCGCTCCGGTGATCATCGTGAGCTTGCCGGTTTTCATCGCCGGCGGAATCATCACCTGGCTGGAACTGAAGTTCGACGCGGTGACGCAGCCGCGCCCGCATTGCCCGCAGTAATGGCAGGGAAGCCGGCCATTAACGGATTTAGTGAGGATCGCAAGGCGCGACGGAATGCAAATTACGCCGATCTTGTCGCAAGCTTTCTTGACGATGAGATCCGTGCACCGCGGTTTCGGCGGCGGGAGAAACATGCCGTCGGGAGCGCTCGAAACATTTTCCTGCGTGCCGAAGACGCCGATGTAGGACTCCACTTTGTCGTAATAGGGCGAGAGATCGTCGTAGGTGATCGGCCAATCGTCGCCGAGGCCATCGCGCGTGGCGGATTTAAAATCGATCGGGGCGAAACGCAACGCAATGCGGCCCCAGTGATTCGTGCGGCCGCCCACGATGCGGGAGCGGAACCACTGAAAGTTTGAGCCCGGCGCGGAGGTATACGGTTCGCCTTCGATTTGCCAAGCGCCATTGGGAGCCAGGAATTCGCCAAAATTTTCCGCCGCGCGGCCGCCCACGCCGATCCCTCGATGTGGCAATTCATAGGGCCACATGAGCATCTTGAAATCTTTTTCTGGGTAGACGGGCGGACCGGCTTCGAGCAGCGCGACGCTGAGGCCTCCCTCCGTCAGGATTTTCGCGGCAGTTCCGCCTCCGGCGCCGGAGCCGATGACGCACACGTCATACATTTTCGGCGAGCGAATCACCTGAGACATTTCGTGGACCTCGAGTTACAGCTCGTTTTGCTTCATCTGAGTAACGGCGAAATCGCAGGCGCGGGCCGTCAAGGCCATGTAGGTTAGCGAAGGATTGACGCATGCGCTCGAAACCATACAAGCGCCGTCGGGGAGGAAAAGATTTTTCACGTCGTGCGCCTGGTTGTGCGCGTTCAGGACGGAGGTTTTCGGGTCGCGGCCCATGCGGGCTGTGCCCATTTCGTGAATCCCAAGTCCCGGCGGCGAAGGCTTCTGAAACGGAGAAATTTCCGTAGCGCCAGAAGCGGCGAGAATCTCGGCGGCTTGGACGGCGATGTCCTTCGACATGGCTAATTCATTTTCGCCCCAAGCACAGTGAATCTTCAGAGTGGGGATGCCCCAGGCATCGACCTTCCCATTTTCTATTTCAACGTAATTCGCGTGACTCGGGAGGCACTCGCCGAAACCGCCAAGACTCATGCGCCACGGGCCGGGCATCTTCAGCGCGTTCTTGAATTCGGGGCCGAGACCTACCATTGCCGCGCCGCGCGACCAGCCGTCGCGGCTTCCACCGCCCTGGTAGCCGTAGCCGCGCAGAAAATCTGGCTGCTTTGTTTTTACGTTCCTGAAACGCGGAACGTAGATGCCGTTGGGACGGTTGCCGAAGGGCATTTTGTCTTCATGCCCGGGCATCCTCCCGCTGGCGCCGGCGCCCATGTGGTGGTCCATGAGGTTGTGGCCGAGCTCGCCGCTGCTGTTGGCCAGGCCGTTGGGAAATTCAGGCGTCGCGGAATTGAGAAGAATGCGTGTGGACTCGAGCGTAGAGGCGCAAACAAAAAAGACGCGCGCTTTAAATTCGAGGGCGTTTTTGGTTTGCGCATCGATCACGCGAACGCCAGTAACGCGGCGGGTCGCGGAATCAAAAACCAGGCTGTGAACGACGCTGTAAGGCCGGATGGTAAATTTGCCAGTTTTTATCGCGGCGGGGAGAGTCGAACTCAAGCTGCTGAAATACGAACCGGTAATGCAGCCACGGTGGCAGACGCCGCAATAATGGCAGGCAGCGCGTCCTTTGTGGACGCGAGTGAGCACTGCGGAGCGCCCAATGGTCATGATGCGGTCGTCGAAATGTTTGGCGAGCGCGGCGCGGACGTCCTGCTCGACGCACGTCATTTCCATCGGCGGGAGGAATTTTCCGTCGGGCAACTGCGGCAAGCCCTCAGCTTGGCCGCTGATGCCAGCGAACTCTTCGACGTAGTCGTACCAAGGGGCGATGTCCGCATAGCGGATCGGCCAATCTACGGCGACTCCTTCTTTCAAATTGGCTTCAAAATCGAGATCGCTCCAGCGGTAGCTCTGGCGGCCCCAGGTAAGGGACTTTCCGCCAACCTGCCGGCCGCGAATCCAGGCAAAGTGTTTGCCTTCCTCGCAGGTATAAGGATTGTCCACGTCGCTGACGAAAAATTTGTTGGAATATTCATCGCAGGCGTAATAACACTCGCGTTGAATGGGCTGGGTCTTCATGCGGGTGACGTGATCATCCCATCCGCGGTATTTCAACTCCCAAACCGGAACGTGCTCGACATAGTCCCGTTCGGGAACGGTTGTGCGTCCGGCTTCCAGGATTAGCGTGTTGAGACCTTTTTCCGTGAGCTCTTTCGCTGCCCATCCGCCGGTAATTCCCGAGCCGATAACGATTGCGTCGTAGGTATTGGCCGCCATGCGCGTCTCCCCTATGCCTTCTTCTCTGTCGCTACCGGAACGCAACCGTGTTGGGCGCCGGGAATGATTTGCAAGCCGAGTTCACGTGTGAACCCAACTTCGGAGGTGTAATAGCCGTGAAGAGTGATGCCCTTAAACACCACGAAGAAATTGCCTCTTAGTTGCGTGTCCCAGTCAGGGACGGTGTTGCCGTGACGCGCGGGCCGGCCAGCAAGCATGCCGACAGCCTCGTCCAAAGCGCGCATCAGCGCGAGTTGCTGCCCGGTAGAAGCATCGACGAAGTTTTTCCCGTACAGTTCGTTGCTCTGCTTGTCCACACCGGCAAGACCACTCAGAAAATTGTTGCGGTCATCTTCGATGGCCCAATCGGTGAGGATGACATCGATGAACTCGTTCACGCGGGCACCCTTGGCGCCCGGCGTGTCGGTCTCTGGAATGATGATTTCGCTCATGAGAACAACCGTGGCGTTTTGGTGCGGATTGAGCGTGCGCAGCGCATATCCAGAAGCGGGATGCGCTTCCTGAAAAAAGGCGAAGAGCTCGGGCGCTGCTCCTGTGGCAATAGCACCCGTGGCAAGAAATTTCAAGGCATCACGCCGTTGCATAGAACCTCCCTAATTCGTTTTCTGCCGATCCATCATCCTTCGAGAATTTCTTTGCGAACGTTTTTCAGGACGTAAGCGGCACGCTCGACGCCCACTTCGCCGGAGAGAATGGGATCTTCATTCTCGATACTGAGTATGCCTTCGTAGCCGATGTCCATATAGGCTTGCACGACGGACTTCCACAGACTGGCGCTATGGCCGTAACCTACGGCGCGGAACGTTTCCGAGGCATTGCCGAGATCGCTGGTCTCGAAAGCAAAATTCAGCACGCCATATTTTGCGACGTTGTCCTGAAAAAATACCGTGTCCTTCATGTGTGCATGAAAAATCATGCCTTTTTTGCCCAGGAAGTGAATCACTTCCACCGGGTCGCAGCCCTGCCAAAAGAGATGGCTTAAGTCGCAGTTTGCGCCGATCTCTTCACCGACGGCTTCGCGCAGCTTAATAAGGGTTCGCGGATTGTAGACGACAAAGTTGGGATGCATTTCGAGCGCGATGCGATGTATGCCGTGCTCACGAGCGAATTTTGTGGCTTCCTGCCAATACGGAATGACCTTTTCTTTCCACTGCCAATCCTGCATCTGCGCATATTCGGGCGGCCAGCGATAGGTGATCCAGTTTGGCTGGGCATCCGTGGGCGTACCGCCGGGGCATCCGGAAAAGCCGACGATCACTTTTACGCCCAGCCGCTCGGCGAGTAACACCGTTCTACGAAAGCTTTCACGATCCCGCTGAGCATGTTTTTCGTCCGGGTGAACGGGATTTCCGTGGCAGCTCAGCGTGGCTACCTGAATCCCGCGATCCGTGAATTTTTTCTGCCAGGCTTTGGCTTTGGCGGGGTCGTCCAGAAGCTCTTGCACTGGACAATGTTTCGTACCCGGATAACCGCCTGTGCCGATCTCCATCGCTTCGAGGCCGAGCGCGCTTACCTTGTCGAGCATTTCGTCGAGAGAAAATTTGTCGTAGACGGGATCGAAGACGCCAATGGGAATTTTGCGCTGCGCCGAGGGGGAAGCCGTCGATTGCCTCCTCGATGCGGGAGCAGCGTCATCACTAGCACGAACAATGGAGTCTCTCATATTGACTCCTCCCGGAACAGCCGCGGCCAGCAGACCTCCGCCGGTCGCAGCGAGAAATTGCCTGCGGTCAACCGATTTACTAGGTCGCGTGCTGCTCATGCCGAACCCCCCCAAGAGCCCTTCTCACCCTGGACAAATTACGGCCCGCGGCATTATACGCCTCTTGAGCGAGAGAGGAAGTCACAAAATCGTTTTAGTGGGGACGAAACGCGAAATTCCGCGATCAAACAGGTGATCCGGCAGGGCTGGCAATTTAGGGAGTAGTTTTTGCGGGATGTCTGGGGTGCGAACGGCCGTGTGAAATGTCGACTAGAGTTTTTTGCGGCCAAGCGCTTCGAGGGCCGGGATAGAAACAGCGGCGGTCGTAATGCGCTCGGCCGGCACCTTTCGATTTTGAATCGCGTCGACCAGCATTTCAATGGCCTGGCCGGCGTTTGGCGGAACAAAAACAGTAGCGGCAAGCAGTCCGCTTCGCACCCATGCCTGGCCCGTTTTGGGCAGGCCGTCGCAGCCGGTGAACGGCAGCTTCAGCCATCGTTCGCGCTCGTCCTCGTTAGTTAGTTCCTTGAAGGCATCCCGCGCCCCCATCGCCATGGAGTCATCCTGCGCGGAAATGAGATCGATCGCGGCTCGCTGAGAGGTGGTCAGCTTCAGCCAAGAGCGAACAGCACGTTGCGCGCTTTCCTGAGTCCATTGGGCCTTGAGCATATTGACCTGTACGCTCGCGGGCTTCGTTTCTTGCATTCCTAGAGTCCGTTCTTTAGCTGCGGAATTCTCCGAAGGTCCCTGAATATAGAGAACGGATCCTCCGCCGCGGAGCAGGGCTGCCATCTGGCGCCCCTGGATGCGGCCGATCTCCACGTGGTCGGAACTGATGGCGAAGAGCGGTGCCGTCGAAGACTTGCGCAGTTCCTCGATGTAATTTGCATCGCGATTCAAGATTACCCAGCCGATGCCTGCGCTGACGGCTGCGCGCGCCACTTGAGGCAATGCCGTGCCGCCGACAGGTTCAAAAATGATGGCGTCGGGGCGCAACTCTTTCGGGGATTGAACGGCTTTCAGGATCTGCGTGCTCTGGTTGATGGCGTCATTTTGTGCGTGGATGATTTGCACGTCCACGCCGAGTTTGCGCGCGGCCTGCTCGGCGGATTCCGACTGTTCGATTTGGTAGTCGTTGTCGTCGGTAGTAAGAGAAATCAGGAAATTAAGTTTTTTCATTCTCGTCTCAATAAGTGATGATGCTATTCCAACACAAACAGCGTCACGGGAGAGTCAGAGCCTCTCCGATTGGTGCTTAGCCTGACATCAGTTGCGAGATAGTTACATTCTCGAACGCGATAGCCTGGCAGGCTATTGCTTTGCGAAGTCGTCGAGCGCTGCGCTTAGACGTTCGAGGCCGGCGCGCAGGCCCGCGGTCTCGCCCCCGATGCCAATCCGGAAATGCCGCGGCATTTCAAAGAACGCGCCTGGCACAACCGTTGTTTCATACTTTTCCCGCAATAAGTTCAAGAAGGATTCCGGATCGCCTTGGATGAGCCGCGGGAAAAACACTGTTCCGGCGGGCGGGCGGAAACATTCGAGGTCTTGCCGCGAGTCGAGAAAGGAATCGACCAGAGCGCGATTGGCGGTGAGGAGCGCACGCGCACGTTTGCGAAATTTCTCCAGATGATCGAACGCGATCACGGACATGCGCTCAACGGTGTGCGCTGCGACAGCTCCGAACAAATCGTTCAGAAGCCACATACGCCCGGCCAGTGGCGGGGACGCCAGCACCCAGCCGCAGCGCAGGCCGCTTAGACCATAGACTTTCGTCAAGCTGCTGGTCACGATAAAAGGATTGTCGCCGGCGGTCGCGATGGCCTGCCCAATGGGAAAGCAGTAGGGCGCGGCGCGGTCGAAGAGCATATCGAGGTAAACCTCATCTACCAACACATGCGCGCCCACGCGCTGTGCCATTTCACCGACCGCGCGGAGCGTTTCTGCCGGCAACAGCGCCCCGCTCGGGTTGTGCAAGTTGCTCAGAACAATCAGCCGCGTTTCGCGCGTAATCGCCCGTTCCAGCTCCGCGGGTTCGAGTGCGAATCCGGTTTCAAACCGCCGTGGGATTCGCTTGACTCGCGCTTGCAAGTACTCCGCGACGTCGAGAAGAGGTCCATATACGGGATGCTCGATCAGCACCTCATCGCCCGAGTCGAGCACGGCCGCCATCGCCAGATGATTCGCCATCGAAGTGCCAGTAGCCGCAACGACGCATTCCTCGGGCACGCCATTGTGCCGGGCCAACCGCTGCTGCAGCGCCGCATGACCGTACGCGCCAGGGGCAGTAATCTCCAAATCTTCCAGACGCACCGGAAACTCGGAAAAAGGAACACTGATCAAGCCGCTGGTCGCCAGATTAAAGCGTGCATGTGAATGCGTTTTCGCCCATTCCATGTATATCGAGCGTTTTGCTTGCCCCGAACCGCTCATATCGCCGCTTCTCCCTTATTTCTCGCTTGCCATAAATAGTATGCGGGCAAACCCGCGACAGCGATAGCAAGTCCGATAAACGAGCGTTTTGGATCGTGCGCAAACGTGCTGACGACCACGATCCACTCCGCCGCGATAAACAGCAGAGTTGTCCACGGGTGTCCCGGCACGCGAAATTCGACGGCGGGCGATCCCCGAACCGCCGCGCGCCTCCGCATCACAAGCAAGCACACTGCCGTCAGTCCGAAGAACAGAGAATCCATCGCCACGACGTAATTGACGACTTGCGCGTAGGTTCCCGTCAGCGCAATAACAATCGCCCATACGCCTTGGAGCAGGATGGCAACTACTGGCACGTGCGTCCGGGGATCAATCCAAGCGACGCCGCGGAAAAAGATGCGGTCTTCGGCCATCGCGAAATAGACGCGCGGGGCGGTCAGCATCGATTGAGCAAGAAATCCAAACGCGGAAAAAGCAATTCCGGCGGCGATCAAAGAACCGCCGCGCGGGCCGAGCAGCATCTTCATCACCGAGGAGGCAGGCGTCATCGTAGAGGCGAGTCCAGCCGGACCGAGCGCGCGGACGTAAATGAAATTCACCGAGGTGTACACGACGATCACGCCAAGCACGCCAAGAACTAAACCACGGGGAAGAGTTTTGCGCGCATCGCGGACTTCGCCGCCCAAAAAGCTGGATGTCTGCCATCCTCCGTAAGCAAACAAGACAGGCGTCATGGCCGCTCCGAAGGTGAAAAGGAGGCTCATGGATACCGGCTGGTCCAAAACCGGGTGCCACGAAATTTGCGATGGCCCGCCGCGCAGCAAACTGAAGAGTTCGAGCATCCCAATAGCGGCAATCGCAGCCAGAGTCATCACGGATTGCACTCGGCTGCCTGTGCGAACACCCAGGCAGTTGATGATCGTGAGCAAACCCAGCGCGGACACCGCAACGAGCGAAGCGCCAACCTGCCAATGCGTCAGTTCGAGAAAGTACCGGGCAAATGTGACGGCGACGGCGGCCATACCACCCGTCTGAATCACCAAAAGAAGCACCCAGCCGTAGAGGAAAGCCACGGCGGGATGAAGCGCTTCGCGCAGATAGGCGTATTGGCCCCCCACAACGGGTAAACGGGCGGCCAACTCGGCGTAGATAAACCCGCCGACCAGCGCGATAAGACCGCCAGCGATCCAGGCGCTCAGAATGAGCACGGAAGTGTGCACTTGGTCAGCAACGAGGTACGGATTGATGAAGATGCCCGCGCCGATGATCCCGCCCATTACGGCCATCGTCGTACCAAAGAGGCCGAGTTGCCGGGCCAGTCCGCCGCCCTGCTCTGCCTGTTTGCTCGGGTTCTCGGTCATTTTCATCAAGCCTGACTTATGCTCCGCGCCGCCGGACTGCCCCTCCGGGCCCTTCGCGATCGGGGCGTACTCTACCATCGCCGCCTCTGGCCACAAAATTTGTCGGCGAGCAGAACCCTTCCACCAGGAAGGAAACGGTATTATTTACTATTGATCCCGTCGGATTGTCTGTGCCACAAAGGAGTCGTCGCCGCGCCGCCAGGCTTGATCCAAGAGAAAGCCTTTGCCGTCTTTGATTTGCGAGATGGGCGGTTACCTCTAGCCGAGGCCTTAAGTTTAGGAGTATCATGTGCTGAGATTTCCGGTCCCCTAACCAGGTAGTCAACGGGTGTGTCATGTTTGCATGTGTCCAGAAGCATTTCCGGGTCATTCTTTTTGCAACTTGCGTTCTTCTGCTGCCGGTCGGCGTGTGGGCTGGTGGGCAACAAATGCCGGGCCCTGGCGTTTCCCTCACTCCGGGTCAAGCCCACTTGGAAGATGCAAGCCTGCAGGGCGACATTGATGTTTATCTAAAAGGACCCAACGGGACGCCACTGGGTGGTTCCGCGGTGGTGACCTTAACAAAACTGAGCGGCGAATTCGTTGACCAGCAAACCGCGAAAAATGGCTATGCCAGGTTTAATGGCATACGCGCGACGGAATACAAAATTCAGGTGTTGTCTCCCAAATACGAAGCAGCCGTCAAGCAAGTCGAGGTTCAGCAACAGTCGCTCGCAAAGATCACCATCGAGATGACTCCGTTATCTGCGGAAGATGCCGCCTCATCGGTGGGCCTCTACGCGCTTGCTCCCAAAACGCAAAGGGAAGTAGGGAAAGCCCTGGACGAGCTGCGGGCCAACAAGCCCAATGATGCGCGCAAGCATCTCGAAGCCGCCCAAAAAGATGCTCCGAAAAGCGCTGAGATCGAGTACCTATTCGGCGTTTATTCGCAGCAGGTGAACGACCAGGTCCAGGCCAAGGCTTATTGGATGAAGACTCTGGAACTTAATCCCAAGCACCTGAGTGCGCTGCTCGGTATTGGCCAGGGTCTTCTGCAGGAAAACAAACCGGCCGATGCGATGCCGTACCTGACGCGTGCTGCCGAGGCCGAACCGTCTTCCTGGCGCGCCCACGCGCTCCTCGCCGAAGCGTATGTATTGCAGCACCAGAACGATGAAGCCGTCAAACAAGCCGAACGGGCGATCGAGTTGGGGCACGAGCGAGCCGCAATTGTTCAGCCGCTATTGGCACGGGCTTTAGCCGCGCGCGGGGATAGGGACGAGGCGACAAAGGTTTTGCAAGCCTACGTGCAGGCGCATCCTGCGGACGCTGCGGCAAGTAAAGACCTCGAAAGACTAAAAAATCCGCAAGCTGCGGACGCCTCTGGCGACGCCACAGCCGCGGCTAGCGAGTTGGCTGCCATGACCAAGGAAGCCACTGCTCTGCCTGCATCTTCCAAATGGCTGCCGCCCGACATCGACGAGAAAATCCCGCCGGTCGAAACGGGCGCTTCCTGCTCAGTGGACGATGTCGTGAGCAAAGCCGGAAAACAACTCATGGAATTGGTGAAGGACGTGGATCGCTTCGCCGCGACCGAATCGCTCACGCATGAATCGATCGGCAAAAATGGGCTCGCCTCTTCTCCTGAAAAGCGCAAGTTCGATTATGTCGTATCCATTCAGGAAGTGCAGCATGGCTATCTGAACGTCGAGGAATACCGGAACGGCGCCGGTGGTTCCGCGGCTGACTTTCCCGATGGAATCGCTACGAATGGGCTGCCGGCTCTCGTTCTGATTTTCCATCCCTACAACGCAATTAATTTTGAGATGACCTGCGAAGGATTGGCGCGATGGAACGGCGGGCTTGCCTGGCAAGTCCATTTTAAGCAAAGGCCCGACAAGCCGAACACGATCAAGAGGTACAGGATCGGAGCCGACGGACCATCGTATCCCGTTGCACTGAAGGGCCGCGCCTGGATTTCTGCGGACAACTACCAGATCGTTCGGCTGGAAACGGATTTGGTTTCCCCGGTGCCGCAGATTCGATTGCTGGCAGATCATTCGGACATCGAATATGGACCCGTGAAATTCACCAAAAGCAATGTGAATATGTGGCTGCCCCAGAGCGCGGACGTGTATTACGACTGGAAGGGCCGGCGTACTCATCGCCGCCACAGCTTCAGCAATTACATGCTCTTCGGCGTTGAAGATAAGCAGAAGATATCGGTGCCAAAGGTCGACGAGACCTCCACCGTAGGTGCTCCAGGCGACGCGGTAAAACAAAAGCCTTAGCGAGGCGGCTTTTCCAGCAATCAGCCCGACCGAAATAATTTCAACCGGCAATCAGAGGCGGGCAAATCACTTTATTGTGGAATGTGTCTGTCGCCGGAGGAACTGGCCTGCACCCGGCCGGCCGACAAACTTGCCAGCCTCAATCACGGCCCGCCCGCGCGAGAAGACCGTCTTCGGCGCTCCTTTGATCTGAATACCCTCGAACATCGAATAATCCACGCGCATGTGGTGGGTCTTTGCGCTGATGATTTGCTCCAAGTCGGGGTCGAAAATCACCAGGTCGGCGTCCGATCCCACCGCGATGGTTCCTTTTCGCGGATAGAGGCCGAACAGTTTTGCAGGCGCGGTGGCCACAAGCTCCACGAAGCGGTTCGCGGAGAATCGCTTTCCATGGACTCCGCCAGTGTAGATGAGGCTGAGGCGGTGCTCGATGCCCGGGCCGCCGTTCGGAATTTTGGTGAAGTCATCCTTGCCCAATTCCTTTTGCTCTTTGAAGCAAAATGGGCAGTGGTCGGTAGAAACCACTTGGAGGGTGTCTTTCGCCAGCCCTTGCCAAAGTTTTTCCTGGTGCCACTTTTCCCGCAGCGGCGGTGTGAAAACGTACTTCGCGCCCTCGAATCCGGGAGCGTCCATGTTTTCGAGGGACAAGTACAAATATTGGGGGCAAGTCTCCGCATACGCAGGCAGGCCTCGGTCGCGCGCCTCGCGCACTTTTTCCAGCGCGTCGTTGCAGGAGAGATGAACGATGTAAACAGGAGCGCCGGCCATTTCCGCCAGCGCGATCGCGCGCGAGGTGGCCTCTGCTTCGGCGGTCGTGGGGCGCGTCAGCGCATGATATTTCGGAGCGCGTTTGCCCTCAGCCAGTGCCTGCTGAACGATTACGTCGATCGCGCCGCCATTTTCCGCGTGCATGCAAATCAAGCCGTCGTGCTTGGCTGCTTGTCGCATCGCGCGGAAGATCGTGGCATCGTCAAGCATAAACACGCCGGGATACGCCATGAAAAGCTTGAAACTCGTGACGCCTTCGTGCACCAGTTGGCCCATCTCCTCGAGCTGCGCGGCCCCCAGGTCGGTGATGATGCAGTGGAAGGCGTAGTCGGCCACAGCCTTGTCATGCGCCTTTTTCATCCAGGTATCGAACGCCTGGCGGAGAGTTTGCCCTTTGTACTGGATGGCGAAATCGATCAGCGTGGTGGTGCCGCCGAAAGCCGCCGCAATCGTTCCGGTTTGGAAATCGTCGGCGCTCGTCGTGCCGCCAAAAGGCATGTCCAGATGGGTGTGAACATCGATCCCGCCGGGAATGACGAGCAGTCCAGCGGCGTCAACTACCCGGCCCGCGTTCTCGATGGGAAGCTGATCTGCAATCGCTGAAATCTTGTCGCCGTTGATGCCGATGTCCGCAACAAAGGTGTCCGACGCCGTTACGATCGTGCCGTTTCGGATGATAGTGTCAAAACGCATCTCTGAGCCTCCAGCTTGTCCTAGAAAATCAACGGGCCGTAATCACTTCGCGTAAACAGGCAGGATCTCGCGCGAGTACACATCCAGGGTTTTTTCTTCCTCGCCGCACATCAAATAAATATTGAACTGCGTGACGCCAACCTTGCGCAGAGCTTCGAGCTTTTTGCGGTGGGCTTCCACTGGCCCAATGATGCAAAAACGGTCGATGACCTCGTCGCTGACGAAATCGGCGTTGTCACTGCCCACTTCGCAATGGTGGTGATAGTCGTATCCGCCGCGGTTTTTGACGAACGACGTGAGCGAAGGAGGCAGTTCTTCAGGTTTGTATTTCGAGATTAGGTCCATCACGTGATTCGAAACGAGTGCTGGGAACCAGCGCACATGGTCTCTCGCAGTCTTCAAATCATCCGACGGCCAAACGGGCGCAGCGGACATTACCTGGAACTTGCTGAAGTCGCGCCCGGCCTCTTTCGCGCCCTCGCGCACGAAGCCCAAGCACCAGTCGATCAAATCCGGATCGGCGAACTGCAGGATCACTCCATCGCCGATTCTTCCGGCGGTGCGCAATGCTTTCGGGCCGTATCCCGCGACCCAAACGCGCGGCACTTCACCGCTCGCCCACGGGAAATTTGTCGCAACCCCATCGAGCTCGACTGTCTTCCCGGCGTTTAGCTCGCGGAAGACATGGACAAAAGCTTCCAGATTTTCAAGTGTCGTCGGTTTTTTTCCGAGCACGCGCCGCGAGCTGTCTCCGCGGCCAATACCGAGCTGCATGCGTCCGCGCGAGGCCAGGTTCAATGTTGCAAAGAGGCTCGCCGAAACCGTCACATCCCGAACCGCCGGATTTGTAACGCACGTTCCCAGGCGCATCGTCTGCGTGCTCGCGGCCATTAGCGTCAGCAGCGGGAAAGGCTCCTTCCAAATCACGTGGGAGTCGAAAATCCAGCCGTAGGAGAAACCTCCCGCTTCGGCCTGCTGCGTCAGGCTGACAATACGGTCGATGTGAATATCAGGTTTAATTGTGATACCGAAATCCATGACGATTGGCCCTCCTCAGTGCGCTGCTTCCGCGACCGGTTCCGCTTTGCCCATTAGAACGAAATAAGCGAAAAAGCTCACTGCAAACCCGACGAACCAGGCGTAGTTGTACAGCACACGAAGCCGGGGGACGAAGAGTCCCACGAAAGCCACGCCAGCGCCTGCTGCAAGCGCAAGGATCGCCTGCCAATGGACACCGCGCGAATATTCATACCGTCCGCCGCGCTGGTAGAGGTCTTGCGCCGAAAGATTTTTCTGGCGAATCACAAAATAATCGCAGATTAAGACGCCGGCGATTGGGCCAAGGAATCCGGAATAGCCAACCAGCCAGCCGAAAATGTAGCTGCCGTAGCTTGACATCAGCTTCCACGGCTGCATCGCGATGCCCATCACGCAGGTGATCAAACCTCCGGTGCGAAAACTGATGCGCCGCGGAGAAAGATTAGAGAAGTCGTTCGCGGGCGAAACAACATTCGCGGCCACGTTGACGTTTAGCGTGGCCATGAGCAGCGCAATCATCGCGATAACGACAGCCCACGGATTGCCGAGCCGCGAAAGCACATCGACGGGATTCCAGAGAGCTTGGCCGAAAATAATCAGAGTCGCGGATGTTACGGCGATGCCAATGAAAGAGTAGAACGTCATCGTTGCGGGAAGGCCCAAAGCCTGGCCAAGCATTTGATCGCGCTGGCTGCGCGCGTAGCGCGTGAAGTCTGGAATGTTGAGAGAAACAGTCGCCCAAAAGCCCACCACGCCGGTAAGAGACGGAACGAAGAAGCGGAAAAATTCGCCGAAGCTGCCGAATTTAGAGGGCGCAGCCAACATGGGACCGAAGCCACCTGCCTTTCCTTTTGCCCATAGCAGAAGCGCAAGCCCGATGAGTAACAAGAACGGCGCCGAAACGCCTTGCAAAAAGCGAATGGTTTCAATGCCCCGTAGAATCACCAGGACATTCAGCAGCCAAAAGAAACCGAAACAAATAGCCGGGCCGTATTGAAAATGCTGCCAACCCGGAGCCAGCGTGATCAGCATCGCGTTGATCGCTTCGCCGCCAATCCAAGTCTGAATCCCAAACCAGCCGCAAGCCACAAGCGCGCGCAGTATGGCTGGCACGTTCGCGCCCAAGACGCCAAACGAAGCGCGCGCAAAAACAGGAAAGGGAATG
>Ga0074044_10000449_pt1 | contig 40434 bp, 31 predicted proteins | sample BogForMeECP23OM1_FD_94443 | JGI IMG/M metagenome (GOLD analysis project Ga0074044, IMG submission 94443) | Bog forest soil microbial communities from Calvert Island, British Columbia, Canada - Bog Forest MetaG ECP23OM1 | ecosystem: Environmental > Terrestrial > Soil > Wetlands ...
CGGGGTCGACGTAGCCACGATTACCACTTACAGTTGCATTTGGTGGTCCAGCCTTCCGGCGAGGTGACCAAAGTTCCATCCTGTTTCAAACCTAAGATTTCCAAAGGAATCGTTTGCGCTGGCTGTGCTTGAGAGAGGTCCTCTCGGCCCGCTGCAGCCTGGATTGTCAACATTTGTCAACGTGTTCGTTGATCACTCTGACAAATGTTGTCAGTCGCTGTGCAGTCTTTGGATGATTGTTGGTGTAATCGTGGTGGAATGGTGTTTTCGCCTATCCGCACCAGTCTAGCCCCTCTACCGCAACAACTCCCCCAGTTCGCGAGGACTTTCAACCAGCACATCCGGAGGCGCCTGCTCCAGCGAATGCGGAGCGAACCCATAGGTTACGCCGCAGGTCCACAACCCGGCGTTGCGGCCGGTCAACACGTCAACGGCGGAGTCGCCAATGATCAGCGCCTCGTCCGCTGCGACGCCAGTTTCCTGCATGATGGTCCGGACGCCCAGCGGATCGGGCTTCTTGGTCGTAAAGCTGTTGCCGCCGTATACACACACAAAGAAGTCTCCCAGCCCCAGCGCCCGCACAATGTCGCGCGAAGGAACGACCGGCTTGTTCGAGAGCACCGCCATCTGCCGCTGCACTCCATCTGGCGGCACTCCATCCTCCACGCCATTCGACAAATTCGCCAGGCGCTCCAGCACTTCGGGAATCCCCTCATAAACCGTGGTGTGGTCGAGCTTGTGCTGGCGGTAGTAGCCGAGAAAATACTCCATAGCCTTTCGGAGTAACGCCTCGTCGCCGGTGTCGCCGAGCGCGCGGCGCACCAGCGTCGGAGCGCCATCTCCCACATAGCTCGCAATGACGTCGCCGTCCAGTTCGGGACGTTCGATATGGCGCAGCATTGCATTCACGGAATGAATCAAATCCAGCCGCGAGTCAATCAGGGTGCCATCGAGGTCAAACACCAGCAAGCGGACGCGGCGCGGATCAAACGGGCGGAGGAAGCGAATCATGGACAGTTCAGGATAACGCAGCTCTCAGCTCTCAGCTCTCAGCTCTCAGCTCTCAGCTCTCAGCTCTCAGCTCTCAGAAAAGGCTGGACTTCATGCGAATGGACAGTCAATAGCTTGCCGGATGCTCACGAAAAACCCGCGGGCTCAAGATGAAGAGATTCTCCTGAGAACTGATAGCTGAGAGCTGAGAGCTGATTTACAATGAGGCGGGGCTGGAACTCAGTGGGGTGAAGAACGCAGCATGGCCACGACCAAAGTCGATCCCAAGCTGAACGAAAGCGACATCGCGAAAACGGGCAAGACCTATCAGGGCCTGACCAGTCAGCAGCTGATTGATGCTTATCGCATCATGTTCACCTCGCGGCGCGTGGACGACCGCGAGATCCTGCTCAAGCGCCAGCAAAAGGTCTTCTTCCAGATCTCGGGCGCGGGCCACGAAGCGGTGGGCGTCGCGGCCGCCTTTGTGTTGAAGCCGGGCTACGACTGGTTCTATCCCTACTACCGGGACCGCGCGCTCTGTCTCGCGCTGGGCGCAACTCCGTACGAAATGCTGCTTGGCGCCGTGGGCGCGGCCGACGACCCCAGTTCCGGCGGGCGCCAGATGCCCTCGCACTGGGCCTACAAGCGGCTCAACGTGGTCACGCAATCGTCCGCCACCGGCACCCAGATTCTGCAAGCCGTCGGCTGCGCCGAAGCCGGCCGCTACTTCGCCCAGCACCCCAATGCCGCCCGCAAGGCCGAAGGCGATTACCGCCAGTTTAAGGACGTCCAGTTCCAGGGCGACGAAATCACCTACGTCTCGCTCGGCGACGGCACCACCAGCGCAGGGGAATTCTGGGAGGCGCTGAACACGGCCTCCAACCGGCGTCTGCCGGTAATTTTCTGCGTCGAAGACAACCAATACGCCATTTCCGTGCCCGTCGAAGTGCAGACCTCGGGCGGCAATATTTCGCGCCTGGTCTCCGGCTTCCCCAACTTCCATTTCGAAGAAATTGACGGGACCGACCCGGTCGTCGCCTATGCGGCCTTCAAGCATGCGGCCGATCATTGCCGCGCCGGCCATGGGCCCGCGTTTGTCCATGCCCATGTCATCCGTCCTTATTCCCACTCGCTCTCCGATGACGAGCGCCTTTACCGGCCCGACGGCGAGCGCCAGGCCGATGCCGCGCGCGACCCGGTCCACCGGTTGCAGTTGTTCCTGCTGCGGGAGGGAATTCTCGACGAAAACGGGATCAACAAAATCGAGAAGGAAATCGATGAGCTGATGCAGGCCGATACCGACCGCGCCCTCGAAGCCGCGGTACCGCAACCGGACACGATCTACAACTTCGTATACTCGCCCGATCTCGATCCCACTTCGGCGGCGTTTGAAACTCATCCTGCGCTGGCCGCCCCCGAGACGGCGGCCGATGGCAAGCGCTCCGCCGACTCGCCAAACAAGACCTCGCCAAACAAGACCATGGCGGACCTCATCAACGCCACGCTGCGCGACGAGATGCACCGCGATGAGCGTGTCGTCATCTTCGGAGAGGATGTAGCCGACGCCAGCCGCGAAGAGTATCTCAAGCAGAAACTGATCAAAGGCAAGGGAGGAGTCTTCAAACTGACCGCTGGCCTGCAACTCCAGTTCGGCTCCGACCGCGTCTTCAATTCTCCTCTGGCCGAAGCCAACATTGTCGGCCGCGCCACCGGTATGGCAACGCGCGGATTGAAGCCCGTGGTGGAAATCCAGTTCTTCGATTACATCTGGCCGGCGATGATGCAGTTGCGCGACGAACTCCCTATCATCCGCTGGCGCTCGAACAACGCCTTCTCGGCGCCGCTGGTGGTCCGGGTGGCGATTGGCGGCTATCTGACGGGCGGCGCGATCTATCACTCGCAGTGCGGCGAGAGCATCTTCACCCACACTCCCGGATTGCGCGTCGTCTTCCCTTCCAACGCACTCGACGCCGCGGGCCTGCTGCGCACCGCCATCCGCTGCGACGACCCGGTATTGTTCCTCGAACACAAGCGCCTCTACCGCGAAACCTACGGACGCGCTCCCTATCCCGGTCCCGACTACATGGTCCCGTTCGGAAAAGCAAAGATCGTGCAGCCCGGAACCGACCTCACCGTCATCACCTACGGAGCGGTGGTTCCGCGCGCGCTGCAGGCCGCGCAAAAACTGGAGCGCGAGCACCAAGTCAGCGTCGAACTGATCGACCTGCGCTGTTTGAATCCCTTTGACTGGGATGCGATTGCCGCCTCGGTGAAGAAAACCAACCGCGCGCTAATCGCCTACGAAGACTCGCTGAGCTGGGGATACGGCGCCGAAATCGCCGCCCGCATCGCCGACCAGCTATTCCATCACCTCGATGCGCCGGTGAAACGAATCGCGGCGACCGATACGTTCGTCGCCTATCAACCGATTCTGGAGAATGCCATTCTGCCCCAGGGGAGCGATCTGTTCCGGGCAATGAAAGATCTGGCGGAATTTTAAATCACGCTCTTAGCTCTTAGCTTTTGGCTCTTAGCTCTCGCGCTTGGCTCGTGTGTAGAGACGGGGCTTGCCCCGTCTCCGCGCCTCTGCCTTCTCAGCCATTTTTCGTTTTCCGTGCGCCGCCCGCCCTCCCACCAAACGTCAATCCCCACGGCCCGCCATCAAAACATAGTAGCGCAAACGCCATCGCCGCCAGCGCCAGCGGAAATTCGTATCCGCCATTGCCCGTCAGCCCGTTCTTAAAATGCACTTTCCAGATGGCCACACCCATCTCGATCGCGAATGCGAGCGAGAAGAAGCGCGTAAACAATCCCAGTACGATGGCGATTCCGCCGAAGAATTCCGTCCCCGCGGAAAGATATGCCAGCCAGCGCGGAAGACCGAGCGAACCCACGAAATCCATGTGATGATGAAACCCGCCGAACACCTTGTGATAACCATGCGCGATCATGATCGCTCCCAGAACGAGCCGCATCACGAGCAGCGCTAAGGGCTGCAGCCGGTTGAGAAAATCCAAGCTCACCTCCAAAGAGCAGGTCTCAGGTCTCAGGTCTCAGGTCTCAGAAAAAGGCTGACCTCACACGAATCGGCGGTCAATGGCGCGGGAGATGCTCCCAACAAACCTGATGACTCAAGATGAAGAGATTTTCCTGAGACCTGACAACGAAGACCTTATCTACCAGGTCGAGTACGCGGTGCCATCACTGCCAATCTTGTCGGAACCGCTGTGGACGCCGATGATACCTTGCGTGTCAGTTTGTTCCAACGACAAGATCGCGTCTGCCGGCTCCGTCTGCCAGGTATCGCTGCTGCCCGTGATGTCCTCCGGAATTCTTTCCAGGTACTTCGCCGCCTTCAGATCCTCCAGCGACTGCGGCGCTTTTTTCTTGTCTTGTGTGTATTGGTAGATCGTCTTATTCAGCGTTTCCAGGTTCTGGCGCAGATTTTGCTCCCGCGCCCGCGTAATGCTGTGGCTGTAGATGGGCAGAGCTACACCTAACAGGATCAGAATGATGCTGATCACAACCATGATCTCGATCAGCGTGAATCCGCGGTTCCGTCCTGTCGCCCTACCCGTCATCTCCGGACCTAGTGCTTCCAACTCGAATAGGCAGTACCGTCGCTCGAGATCTCATCGGAACCGCTGTGCACACTCCCAATGCCGAGCTGGTTCGGATCCCATGCATCTTGGGAGTCTTCCGGCTCCGTCTGCCAGGTATTGCTGCCGGTGATGTCATCCGGGATGAATTTGACGTATCCGGGCACCAGATCGTCCAGCGACTGTGGCGCTTTTTTCTTGTCGAGTGAATACTCCTCGATGGCTTTATTGAGCGTCGTCAGGTTCTCATGAAGTTTGGCTTCCCTGGCGCGAGTGATGGTCTGGTCGTACCTCGGCAACGCGATCGCCAGCAGGATCAGGACCAGGCTGATGACGATCACCATCTCAATCAGCGTGAAACCCTGATTGCGAACTTTGGGATTGCGCGCCTTGGACCTGAACTTCATCTACCAATCCTTATACTTCGTGCCGTCCAAAGCGACTTGGTCCGTCTTGCAGTAAACATCGAAAACGTTTTGCCCGCCCCAGGAATCCGAGTCTTTATCATCCTGCATGGAGCGCATTCCCCATTCCTGTTTGGTGATCGGATCAACCGGGATCCGGCGCAGAAATTTCAGCTTCTTGCCCGCAACATCCACCCCTTTGACCAGCGTGTCGAGATCCGGAGGATAGTTTTGGCTGTCCACCTTGGTCTGGAACCCGCCCCGATCGGCGGCGTCTTTGTAGCGATCGATCGCGTCGCGGATCATCCACAGGTCTTCCCGCAACTCGTGCTCGCGCTCCCGAATAATGCTGTTTCGTGCCACCGGGAATGCCATCCCCACCAGGATGACCAGGATGGCAGTCGCAACGATCAACTCGATCAGCGTAAACCCGTGTTGCTGGCGCCTAACCACGGACCTCGCCGCCCGCATGTTTGTCGACTGGTTCATAAATCGGTTCTCAGTTCTCAGTCAAAAACCAGCCCAGGTTCTCTACTGAGAACTGAGGACCGGGAACTGGGAACTTCTTCTACTGAATCGTAACGGCCGCCTGCGCTCCGCTCAACCCGATCGGCTGCATCGCCGGGTCCCGTGCTCCGCCCCGAGTGATGGTCAGAGCCGACTGGCCCGGCGCCTTTGCCATGAATGTCAGGGTCAACACCGCACCCTGTCCCGAGACGCCCCCGGCGCCCGGAGGCCGCGTGGCTGTGACTTGCAGCGTGCCGGTCACAGGATCATCGCGATGCACTAACGCCACCGCTTGCCCGTCCTGGGACAGGAATCCGCCGTTCGATACGTTGATCACTTGCACCTGATTCGGATCGTAGCTGAGTTGCACGGGCACGGAATACACGTTCTGCCCGCCGGAAAGCATGACATTCACCGTGAAGGTCGAGCCCTTGGCCTGGTTCAATATGGGCGGATCAAACAGGAACGTTCCCGTGCCGGCGCCAGCTTGAGTTTGCGGAATCTGATTCTGTGGAGGCTGCGCTTGAGGAGTTGGCGCAGAACCTGGCGGCGTGGGCGCAACCGTACTCGCCGGCGGCGCCGTCCTGGTATTGGTCCGTCTCAGCGTCAGCGCATTGGCCGTACCCACGTCGATCATATCGGCACCCCCATGCGGCACCTCAAGCCCGCGGATGATGTGCGGGACCAGGATGAATACGATTTCGTTCGAAGAGTGGTCCGAGGTATCCTGCGAAAAGAGATATTTCAGGATCGGGATCGAGGCCAAACCCGGAAGCCCGGTCAGAGCCTTCGTCTTCGTGTCCTCCATCATGCCGCCCAGCAAGCTGACTTCGCCATCTTTCAAGCGGATCTCGTTCTCGATTTTCCGCTGCCCGATCACCGGTTGGCTGATACCGCCAATGCTCACATACGAGTCCACGTCCGAGACATCCATCGACATCTTCAGCGAAACTTCCCGTCCCGCATGCACCCGCGGCGTGATATCGATGTTCACGCCCACGTCGAGGTATTGAAATTGAGTGTTGACCAGCGGGTTGATACCGACTCCGCCAATTCCCGGCTGGAACGATCCCGTCGCCACCGGCACGCGATCGCCGATCTTCAGCGTCGCCTTCTGCCCGTCCAAGGCGCGGACCTGCGGATTCTGGATGACCTTGGTATCACTGGCGCTCATCAATGCCGTCGCCGTAGCCTGCGGAATCGTCACCTGGAAGTCGGTGGCAGTCAGGTTGTTGAACGTATTCAGGCTGATGCCGCCGGACGATGGTGCAGAAGTCGCCGTGCCGGTCGTGCTGGTCGTCTGGGTAGTGGTGGTGCTGATATTGGGCTGCAGCGCGATCGAAACGCTGGTCGGAGGGTTGACTCCAAGCGTGTGCGCCCGGTCGCGGCTAACCTGCATGACCGCCACCTCGATCAGCACCTCCGGCTTCGCCTTGTCGAGATCGTCCACCAGTTTCTGCGCCAGCGCCATCTGATCCGGCGTGCCCCGCACCACAATCGCTCCCTGCGAGGGCAATTGCTGAATGCGGCTCACTTCGAGGATGGTGCGCATCGCGTTCACGACGTCCTGCAATTCGGTAGGCTGAGAAAGATTGGAAAGATAAAAAGTCTTGATGACGTTTTGTTCCAGCTCTTTCCGCTTTGCGGGATTGTCTTGCGCGACAAAAATCGTGTTCGGCGTCACCGGCCGCCAAAAGGTTTTGGTCTCGAACGAAATGATCATCAGGGCTTCTTCCAGGGTCACGTTGTTCAGTTCGACGTGCACCTGGCGCGCCGTGTAATCGGGGTCGAAAAGCACGTTGATCCCGGCCAGCTTGCCCACCGTCTCGTAGATCACGTTCGATTTCTCCGTGACCTTGAGCGTGATGGGGACGTTCGAGATCGGGGCCAACTCCACCGGGCCCTGCGCCGTTTCCAACCGCTTGCGCAACGCGGTCGTACCCGGCGACACTGCCTGCGGCGGCGGGTTCTGCGCCTCCCGAATCATCTGCTGCGTGCGCTTCAGCTCCTGCAGCGCGATGAACGAAGAAGGATCAATCTCCACTCCCTTCTGGAATTCCACCGCCGCCTCGTCGAGCTTGCCCCCGTCGCGCAGAAGCTGCCCGCGATGCACGTGTGATGAAGCGGCCAGGAAGCGGGTTCGCTCGTACGCAGTTCGATATCTCAGGTCTTTCGGTTTCAGGTTATAGGCCTGCTTGAAATAGTCGAAGGCCTGCTCGTAGTTCTGCCGCGCCTCGGCGTCGGCGCCCTTCTCGTAGAGTGCTCTGGCAGAATCACCCCTGGCAAAAACAGGAGGCCTCAAGCAGAGCAGCAGCAGAACAAAAAGAGCCGAAAGCATCAGACGTCTCATCAAGCAGTCCTCACAAAATTCTCTCTCGCCAGCGGGCAGCACGAGCCTAGCTCATCCGGGCCACTCCTCATCCTACTACCCGAAAAAGCAACCGGCCGGGTATCCCTGGGCCGTCACCAGCAAAAGTACCCGGAAAATCGGATTATAGCATCGCATCAACTTGCACCCGAAGTGACTGGTACGTCGGTGTTTACACTCATGAGTACGTGGACCGAGGGTGCGGGTCTCAGGGGTCAGGCTCAGGGGTCAGGAAAGGCACATCACGATGCTTTCGAAGGTGGGATGCGCGCAAGTTTTGCCTGAGACCTGACACCTGAGACCTTCCTTACCTCTTCGTGGTACTTTCTTCTCAACAATGGCCAAGCAGACTAGCCACCAGACCCAGCCCCATCGGGAGAAGAATCCTCGCCGCCAGCCCACCGCCTCGGGGGAAAAGGATGCCGCTGTAAACAGGAACGCAAGTCACAACTATTTCTTGCTGGAAAAATTCGAAGCCGGAGTCGTTCTTACCGGAACCGAGGTAAAATCCGTTCGCACCGGCAAGACCAATCTCAAAGACGCCTACGGCCTGATCAAGGACGGCGAACTCTGGCTCCTGAACTGCCACATCAGCCCCTATGAGCACGGCAACTACGCCAATCATGCCGCCCGCCGCACCCGCAAGCTTCTGCTCCACAAAGAAGAGATCCGCAAGCTCATCGGCAAGACCCAGCAGAAGGGACTCACCCTGATCCCCACACGCATGTATTTCAAGAACGGAAGAATCAAAGTCGAACTAGCGCTCGCCAAAGGCAAACAGATGTGGGACAAGCGCGAAACCGAGCGCCGCCGCACCGCCGACAAGGAAGCACGGGAAGCCATCTCCAGGGGCAGAAAACACGCGTAAAGTGGTTCGCGAACTGGGATCGCGAATATTCCGGCTAAACTTCGTCCGCCACACGCCTCGGTATACAATTCAGTCGATCTTAGAGGTCCAAGAGAAATTGCCTATGGGCCGCTTTTGCGTCATGCCGGTGCTCCTCGTCTCAGCCGTTCTGTTTGCGCAGGACACCATATCCGTTGACGCCGTTTCTACGATGCATGTGTGCACCGACAAGAATCCAGGGTCCTCCGATCCGTGCGCGACCCCGCCTCATCCCCTGAGTAAGATAAGCCCGAGTTATCCCGAGAAAGCCCGTCGGTTGCGCAGCGAAGGCACAGTCATGCTTGGCTTGATCGTTACAAAAGACGGCTCCAGTCAAGACGTACACGTCGTCAAAGGAGTGGGCGACGATCTGAACCAGGCGGCAATCGCGGCTGTCAAGCAATGGAAGTTCGAACCTGCAACCTACGAAGGCGCTCCTGTTGCCGTCGAATGGGAAGTCGCTGTGAATTTTCGATTGGCGGGAAACTCCTCTCAATTCGCTGGAACCTCCTCTCAGAATGGTGCGGCAGCCAATTCTGATCAACTGCAAAATCTATGCACCGACGCGCATGAAGCATACAGCCGCCGCAACTACCAGACAGCTGCGAACCTCGCCCGCCGTATTACTACGTTGGCGCCAAAATACGGGAGCGCATGGGGCCTGCTGGGAATCTCGCTGCTCGAGTTGAATCAGCTTGATGCCGCAGTCTCGGCCCTTGAGACCGAGATCAAGATCGACCCAGCGAGCACTGTCGCCTACAACAATCTGGGGCGCGTCTACTGGCGGCAGCGCAAGTATGAAGAGGCGGCGGCGCAGTTCCGCAAGCAGATCGTGATCAATCCCCAGGATCACTATGCCCACGGCAACTTAGGCATGTTGTTGCGCGATCAAAAGAAATGCAGCGATGCCATGCCTGAATTAGAAAAGGCCCTAGCCATTACACCGAACCATGCGGAGGTATTGGCGGCCCAGGGTGAATGCGACATCGATCTGGGCAATCGGGCCAAGGGCATTTCGGAATTGGAGCAAGCAACCAGCGCGTCTTCCGCCCCCTACATCTGGAACGCGGCAGCTTACAATTTGGCGAAACGCAATATTGAGCTGGATCGAGCCGAAGAATGGTCGGCAACGGCGCTCACGATGGAGTCCGCCCGTCTGCACAGCGTTTCGCTCGAACACTTGACTCCGGAACAACTCAACTATGTGTTCTGGATCGCCCATTATTGGGACACGCGTGGGTGGATCTACTTCCTGCGCGGAGATAACGCCAATGCCCAGAGCTACACCGCGGCGGCATGGTGGTTGCTTCCTCTGCCGACAATCGGCGATCACCTTGGACAGATCTACCAGAAAACTGGGCAGACGGAGACTGCGATCCACACTTATGCCATGGCGATTGCTGCGGCCGAGCGGCCTACTAGGTCAAGCAACGATCCCGATGATGTCGCGGACGCAAAGCAAAGGCTTGCGCAGCTCGCGGGCCACGACGCCAACCTTCCCAGCCTGATCGGACGAGGCCGAACCGATCTGGAGGCGATGGCCACAATTTCAATTCCGAACACGGACAAAAGCAATGGGTCGGCCGACTTCACTCTCCGAATAGCCGCCGGCGAAAAGCCACTGCAGGTGCGCCAGATTTCCGGTAATGCTTCCTGGCAGAAGGCCGCCGATGCATTGCGGTCGACGCCTCTACCGCTCCGGATTCCGGACGCTGCGGCAGTAGAAATTCCTCTTCGCGGCACGTTGAGCTGCAAGCCCAACGAGGTCCAATGTCGATTCTCGTTCCTCAGTTCGGAGGACGCCGTCGACCTAGCCAGGAACGAAGCCGCAATCGATACCTCTTCGACCACCGAAACGGCTGCGGTTGATCCTCATATCTATAACGATCCGGCAATGGGAATGCGCATTTCGTTGCCGGACGAATGGAGACTCGTCAAGGAAGTCCCTGGATCGTTCAGCCAGCCCCATAGCGCTGTATTCGGCAAGCCGGGTGCGATAGCGTTCTTCACCTTGGCGCGCGAACACCTGGAAGGGACGCCCGATCTGTACAAGAAAATGCTCGAGTCTAGCCTCTTAGCACAAACTTTAAACGAAACGGGGAAAATTCCGTTACCCGCGATGGCGTGGCCGGCACTCGCTGGAGTGTTACCTGGGATGAAAGCGACGGAATTGCTTTTTCCGCAGTTGTCGAATTTTTTACTGTGGGCGACGACCATTATCGAATGATGGCTACAGCTCCCAAGGAGGTCTACGGTCGCTACGCGGAAAACTTCGAGAACATGTTACGGTCGCTACAGTTCCCCATGCTGCATGCCGATCCGCGGTTGCTCGAGGGCATGAAGTAGCGATGGGTCCGCCATACCTGCGCGTTCTGTGCACAAGGATTCCACGAAGATCCCCGCACGACGGGTGCCCCGTCCTATCGCGAAGCGAAGGGCGGGGACTCTGACTTTTTTCATCACAAACACCCAGTGCGCACAATCACAGACTTCCACCCGCCCATCGGCGACAATGGAGATCGACCTGTGGCAGGTCCGAGGTGTGTCCGTCCCCAAGACGCTCGAAAACTGTCCCAGTCCACGAGTCGGCGCTCTTTGACAACACGAAGCTGAAACAGTCGGATTTGAGGCTCTTTTGCCGAAAAGCCTAAGCGTGAGCCCAACCGCTAACTCCTTATTCCGGAATATCTTACGGAAACCAAAAGATGCTAAGTCGTTATTCCTGAATATTTTACAGCTAAGTCCTTATCCTTGAATACTTTGCGCGAAAACAGGGGGGGGTACCCCCCCCAAAAAGCGCATTCCCGCCCAGATTTTCCCTGCTGAGTTGCAAGTTTCCCCTTCCACCGTGGATACTGAAGACAGTCCACCATGAATACAAAACTCTCTCCCTCCGTTCCGTCTCAACTGAAAACCGATTGCCTGGTCGTAGTGGTCCTCGATAGCAGCAAAGAAGACCGCAGCGAAAAAGATAAGCCGGCACCATCGGTCGAATGCGCCGACGCCGCCGTGCGCGAAGCCGCCAAAGATGTGATTGCAAGCGGCGAAGTCACCGGCAAGTCATTCGAAACCACGCTGCTGCATCGTCCTGCAGGATTGAAAGCGAAACGCCTGCTCCTCGTCGGCGGCGGCAAGGCCAAGAATTTTTCCGCCGCGGAATTACGCAAGCTCGCGGGCGCCGCCGTGCGCACCCTGAAAAGCAAAAGTATCCGCAGCTTTGCCTTTGTTCTCCCTGCAAACGCCACCGCCGCAGGCGTCTCTGCCGATGACGCGGTGCGCGCGATCGTAGAAGGCGCCTTCGTCGGCAACTTCGATCCCGGCTACTACAAGAGCGATCGCAATGACAAAGACGAGAAAATCGACGCCGTCACCATCGTCGTGGCAGGTGATGCCCAAGGCGATGCAAAGGCCCTGGAAAGCGCCCTGCAGGCCGGACGCATCGTCGCCGAGTCGCAGAACTTCACCCGCGACCTGGTCAACGAACCCTCCAATCGCATGACGCCCACCATACTGGCCGAGCGCGCCAGGAAAATGGCGGCGGAAGTCGGCCTGAAGTGCGAGACCTACGGCGCCGACAAGATCAAAGAACTAAAGATGGGCGCGTTCTGGGGAGTGGCCCAAGGCTCCGACGAACCTCCCGCGCTCATCGTCCTGCGCTATGATCCCGCTGGCGCGGCCGACAAAGTGCATCTAGGTTTGGTAGGCAAAGGAGTCACCTTCGACACCGGAGGCATCTCCATCAAACCCGCCGACGGCATGGAGAAAATGAAGTACGACATGGCTGGAGCCGCCACCATGATCGGCGCCATGCGAGCCATCGCTTTGCTGAAGCCCAAAGTGAAAGTCACCGCCATCGTCTGCGCCACCGAAAACATGCCCTCCGGCAAAGCGCAAAAGCCGGGAGACGTGCAGATCGCCATGTCGGGCAAGTCCATCGAAATCATCAACACCGACGCCGAAGGGCGCCTCATCCTCGCCGACGGCCTTTGCTACGCCCGCCAACTCGGCTGCACTCACCTCGTGGATGCCGCTACCCTGACCGGCGCGGTAGTCGTGGCCCTCGGCTACGTGAACGCCGGCATCTTCGCCAGCGATGACCAGATGTACGAGCGCTTCGCTAACGCCAACCAACAAGCGGGCGAGAAAATGTGGCGCCTTCCCCTCGACGACGAATACAAAGAGATCATCAAATCCAACATCGCCGACATCGTGAATTCCGGCGGACGCTGGGGCGGCGCGATCTCAGCTGCCATGTTCCTCAAGGAATTCGCCGAAGACACGCCCTGGATCCACCTCGACATCGCCGGTACCGCCTGGATGGAAGAGAACAAACCCTGGATCGCCAAAGGCCCGTCGGGGATCGCCCTGCGCAGCCTGGTGGAGTTTGTGAAGAGCTACGCGGCGTGATCGCTCGAACTGGTTCCGAAAAGCTGGCCCTGAGCGCAGCCGAAGAGAGGGCCGCTCCGGGCCGGGCACTGGCCCTTTAGCCGGGAAAGGAGCTCCGAGTCTTCTGTGATATCATTCTCGCGATTTCAATTCTGCACTTTGATCAAAGCATGGCTCCCCCAGGCGCTTGCCCCCAACATGAATTACCTGGCGAAATTCGGCCACCATCCCCGACGCTAGTGCTGGGCATGGTTCTCGTTTCCTACGTGGTTTTTCTCGTTTTCTTGTCCTCCGTAGGAGGTTCGTATTGGCCAATGGTGGAGTATTAAGACCGGAGACAACGGTGCTTACCTCGAAGTCGCGTCTGCGATCAGGCACTGGCAGTTTTCTGGGGTCAATGTAAAGCAGTTTTGGGGGCTGCCTTACGCCGTAGCCAGCGTATCAGTCATGAGCGGAGCTTCCCTGCCCGCCGCCTTCGTCGCGGTGTGCGTCGGGGGTGAGCGTGGCGCTCTGCTACTGGCTTTTTGACGGTTGGATTGCCGCTTTCTTCGCGCTGCTGAGCTTTGACTGGTTCCAGCGGTCGCTGCTGGGAGGGGCAGAACCGCTTTTCGTGTCATTGCTTCTTGGCTCGTTCCTCATGCTGCGCCGGGAACACTGGCTGTGCGCGGCCGTCTTGGGATCTCTCGCCACAGTGGTTCGGCCTTTTGGAGTCTTCGCGCTGGCGGGGTTGGGAGTTCAGTTGCTGTATCGCAAGAGGTTTCGCGATTGTGCCATCGCCACCTCCATAGCCTTGGTCATTGGAGCTCTCTACGCGTGGCCGCTTAAGCACTATCTCGGAAATCCGTTTGCCAACGTTGCCTTATACCAGAAAAGTGACTGGCACGGCGGCTTGCCTTTCAACCTTCCCTTTGTGGCCATTTTTCATGACACGTTTCCGATCAACGCGCCCTTGACCAACCTCGCGCTCACCTTAGGTTGGATTCTGTTTGTGTTGCTTGGCATCGTGCTGGCCATTCGCTCCGGAGAATTTCAGCACTACGCGAAGAAACACACCGCCGAGGCGTGTTTTGTGCTCCTGTACTGCCTGGCACTTTATACCTACGATGCTCCCGGTTGGTCGCGGTCCAATTTTCCACGATTTGCGGTTCCTGTGTTGCCATGGATTTTGGTTTTTCTTAGGCGATATCTCCCTGCGAATCGAAAGGTGTTGTGGGCCCTCGCGGTGATCGCGCCATGCCTCGCGGCAGCTTCCGCGGTTGGCATCCGTCAAACCTGGGGATTCCTGCTTCAACATTTCCATTGAGTATTATGTTGATTCGTCGCCCGGTCATAATCGCGGCTATTCTCTTTACCTTAGGCGTGTACTCTTATCCAGCACTGGCGACTTGGGCAAAGACTGGCTACACCGAATCGTCTCCCATCCTGGCTCCCGATGTTGGCTTCTACACGCTTATCAGCAAGCTAACAATGGTTCGCCATGGTCCGATCTTGAACCCATACTATGGTGTCGAGGTGCCTCCCAATGGAACGGCGCACCTCCAATTTCGGCTGGCATTCCAGCTCTTCGGATATGTGGACACACTGTTTGGCGGGCATCTCTGGCTGGCACTGTTTGTTTGGAACTTGTTCTGGTGGGGGCTGCTTTGCTGGATTGTGATTCGGCTCTTCGAACAATTCTTGCCGGATAACTCAATTCTGCTTGTTGCCCTGGGCTTTGGTTTTCTGGTGTGGTCAAACTTCGGCTTACTTAAGCCATTAGTCTTGGCTTGGATTCACCTGCCGTCCTTGCGAGGTTTTGAGATCGTCGGACTGGCTTACGCCAGACCTTTCTTTTCTCAACTCCCTGTTCCCCTCCTGCTTGCATACCTCGGTCTACAGATGAGCCTGCTCCGCGCACAACGCTTCCGGATCTGGGCAGGGATGGGACTGCTCCAACTGCTGGCTTTTGCGATTTTTCCTTACACCACGCTAATGATGGCCGGTATCACGATTGTGGCAACGGTCTGGCTGATTGTCGCACGCGTCCAATCGGTGCCGTGGCGCAGTCTCATTGCCTACGGAATATTCTGCGCGACAGTTGACTTACTCTATCTTCTGCACGGCACTGTTACCCATGGGCCCCAAACGCAGCAGTCGGTTTTTCACTTCGAGCTTGCGGTATTGCCACATTTGATCGGCGGGATGTGGATAATACTCGGATTCTTGACGCTGGCAACTGCGCTGGCCCGTGCCCTTCCGGCAGAGGTAAAGTGGCCCCTTGTCGGCTTAGGGCTGACCAATATGGGCCTTCTTCTGGGTGACGTCTTCGATAATTCATTGTCGATATCGCATCACGCGGGATACTTCGTTCACACCACAGTAGCAGTGCTCCTGACCTTTATATTGTCTGCGGTGTGTGTGCGTCTGCGAGCAACGGCGCGATATTCACGATTTGCTCTAGGAGTCGTCGTTATCCTTCTCGCTGTGAATGCGATGCTGCTTGCTGCAGCAACCTATCGCGTATTCCTGCCCCTTAACAAACAATTGGCTGAGACTGCAAGTCTGTTGAAGTCCATTCCTGTCGGAGCCGATGACCTTTTGATTGTTCCTGCCAAATTTGCTGATGATACCTGTGAATGGGTTCCCTTGGTGTCAAGTGCCAAAGTGCTCTTCTGCCGGAATGCTGCAGGACTACTTACACCGAATCAAAACATCACAATTCAGCGCTTTCGCCAAGCGCTCTATCTTTACTTCATAGGGATGGATAGCCGGCAACTGGAGAGGATTGCGGAAGATCCTAAAGCAGTTGAAGAGCAATTACGGCTCGCGAATTACGGAGGCGGTATTACACCGTTTCGAAAAGATGTGCGCGAGGGAGGTTTAAGCGCAATTCGTATGGAACTGATTCCCTTGCTCGACGGTGCTGAACGCCAGGATCCACGCATGCCAGCTTTCCTCCGCCTATATTCACGCATCCTGGTAGTGGACAATCGGCAAGATCCCGTTTTTGACCGCCAGCGGCTTGCTTCGTATCTGGTCATCCAGAAGGAAGTGCCATGGGGGGATCTGACGGTCCTGTTTTGCAATCCGAAGTGAGACATGCCAGCCATATAGCGAATAATGGCCGCGGCTACAATGAGCTGAGCTGAGCCTGCTCCGGAACGGGCCGATAGCTCATCGAATTACCGTGGATCTCCCACAAAAAATCGGCAGCCTGCCTACTTCCCCCGGCGTCTACCTCTACAAAAACGCCGAACGCGAAGTCATTTACGTCGGCAAGGCCAAGAACCTGCGCGCGCGGGTCTCTTCCTACTTTCACGAAGGCCGTTGGGAAGACGCGAAAACCGGCACGCTCGTCCGCGAGGCCGTCGACGTCGACTACATAGTCGTCGCCAATAACAAAGAAGCGCTGGCCCTTGAGAACCACCTGATCAAGCAAAAGAAGCCACGCTTCAACATCCTGCTGCGCGACGACAAGACTTACCCCTACGTGAAACTCACCCTGGCCGAGCGCTTCCCGCGCGTGTACGTCACGCGCCGCCTGCGCAAGGACGGCAGCGCCTACTACGGCCCGTGCTTCCCTGCCAATCTCGCCTATCGCATCGTCGACCTGATTCATCGCCACTTCATGGTCCCATCCTGCAAAGTAGACTTAACGCGCAACCATCCGCGTCCATGCCTTCAGTTCTATATCAAACGCTGTCTCGGTCCTTGCGTGAAGCAGCTGACCACGCCGGAGATTTACAGTGAAGCCGTACGCGACGTAAAGTTCTTTCTCGAAGGCCGCCAAACTGACCTGGTCAAATCTCTGCGCCAGCGCATGTCGGAAGCTGCCGAAGTGCAGGAGTTTGAGCGCGCTGCCCGCTATCGCGACCTGATCTCAACCGTCGAGCAGTTGCAGGAGAAGCAGCGCATCGCCGCCGCCGAAGGCGACGACGCCGACGTCTTCGGTTTTCACTATGAGAACCAGATGCTCGCCGTGAACCTGTTCCACATGCGCGGAGGAAAAGTCCTGGACCGACGCGAATTTTTCTGGGAAGACCTGCCTGAGTTCGGGGGGGTCCGCGTCTCTGACCCGGACAAGGCGGGGTCCTTCGGCTCCGCTCAGGACAGGCTCCGCCCCGCCACCACACAGGAATTCCATCCCGCCGAATTTTTCTCCGCTTTAGTCAAGCAACTCTACCTCGCGCAACCCTACGTCCCGCGCAACATCTTCGTTCCCGTCGACTTCGAAGACCGCGAAGAACTTGAAGACGCGCTCAGCGAACAGCTCGCGGGCGAGGGCGGACGAGCGACGCGCGTCCACATTACCGTTCCGCAGCGCGGAGACAAGCGCGAACTCATCGATCTCGCCGGCACCAACGCCAAGCAGTCCTACGACCAGCGTTTCCGAGTCCTGAAGCCAAACGCGCGAGCCATCCAGGAAGCCTTCCAAGAAGCGCTCGCCCTCCCCGATCTCCCAAGGCGCATCGAGTGTTTCGACATCTCGCACATTCAGGGGGCGGAAACGGTGGCATCGATGGTGGTGTGGGAAGACGGCAAGATGAAAAAATCGGATTACCGGAAGTTCATCATCAAGACCGTCACAGGCGTGGATGATTTCGCCTCCATGCGCGAGGTGGTCACGCGCCGTTACCAGCGCCAGCAGGAAGAAAAAAAACCCATGCCCAGCCTGGTGCTGATCGACGGCGGCCTCGGACAGCTGCACGCCGCCGCCCAGGCGCTCGAAGCGCTCGAAATCATCAACCAGCCGCTGGCTGCCATCGCCAAGCGAGAAGAGATCATCTACGTCCACGGACAGGAAGACGACCCCGTCGTTCTCGACCATCATTCTCCCGTCTTACACCTGGTGCAGATGATCCGCGACGAAGCCCATCGCTTCGCCGTGACCTTTCATCGCAAGCGCCGCCAGATCCGCGATCGCGCCACCGAGTTACGAGAAATTCCCGGCGTAGGCGAATCCACCACCCGCCGCCTGCTGGAACATTTCGGCAGCCTGCAAGCCGTGAAGCAAGCGGATGTAGCGGCGCTGTCGGCGGTCGTGACCAAATCTCAAGCCGAAGCAATTCTCGAACATTTTCGAAGGGCAGCTCTCAGCTCTTAGCTGTCAGCTCCCAGTTCTCGGCGCCAAGTGCCCTTGTCATCCTGAGCGAAGCGAAGGACCTGCTTTTGGCCCTCTTGACCGCATCTCGCGTGCGCCCACCCTTCGTCTTGAAGGTTGGGATTCGCACAGGGACAAGCGGCGGCTGTCGGCGTACAATTCTCACCGTAGCTCGTGTTCGCAATCGAGCGGGAGGCCCCCATGCCCGTGTACGACTACGTCTGCAACGATTGTCACAAAACCTTCGAATTAATTCTCACTCTGAAAGAACACGAAGTAGACGCGAAATGCCCCAAGTGCGGCAGCAAGAACGTGGAGCAGGAAGCGACCGCCTTCTACGCCGTGACCGGGAAGAAGAGTTAGGTTAGTCCTGGAAAATAACCAAGCGGTGCCGGGTAATGAAGTCGGGAGGCTGTGTGCGTCCCACGGATTCTGCCGCCTGGGATTTTGTCGACTCTGGAGCTCACCCTCGCCCAGGATGCACTGATGATCCCCATCACCCATCCTTTCGCAAAATGCGCGAACAGGATGGAGCACCGGGCACCTAAAATGCGGCGGTGGCAGCGGAGCCCCACCGCATGGACCTGCTCTCATCGCACCGAGGCTGTCGTGAGACGCTTCGGCCCGGCCTCCAGTATGTGCTCCGGGCACTCGGCCATCATCAGCTTGAAGTTCTCGATGAAGCGAGCCGCCAGCGCATCGTACTTGTTAGAATACTGCTCCCGGCTTGGCCAGGTATTCGCCGGATCCAGGATCTGCGACGGCACTCCCTGGCATTCAACCGGCACATCGAAGCCAAAAACCGGATCTTTCCTGTACTCCACCTTGAGCAGTGAGCCGCTGAGCGCAGCATTGAGCAGCGCGCGGGTGTGATGGATGCTGATGCGCTTGCCCACGCCAAACGGTCCGCCCGTCCAGCCCGTATTCACCAGCCACACGTGCGAGCCGTGCTTTTGGATCTTTTTCTTCAGCAGCTCCGCGTAGGCCAGCGGGTGATGCACCATGAACGGGCCCCCGAAGCACGTGCTGAAGGTCATCTCGGGCTCCACCCCCAGCCCGATCTCGGTGCCGGCAATCTTGCTGGTGTAGCCGGAAATGAAATGGTAGATGGCCTGATCCGGGCTGAGCTTGGAGATGGGCGGCATCACGCCGGAGGCATCGCAGGTAAGGAAAATAACGTTCCGCGGGTGCCCAGCGCGCTTCTCCGGCAGGTGATTGGCGATGTAGGAAAGCGGATAAGCCGCCCGCGTGTTCTCCGTCATGGTGTCGTCGTCCAAGTCCAGCCGCCGCGAGACGGGATCGAAGCTGACGTTTTCCAGCACGGTCCCAAACTGCCGGGTGCACGCATAAATCTGCGGCTCGGCTTCTGGCGAAAGGCGGATCACCTTGGCATAACAGCCATCTTCGAAGTTGAACACTCCGTTGTCGCTCCAGCCATGCTCGTCGTCGCCGATCAGGTGTCGCTTGGGGTCGGCGGAAAGCGTCGTTTTGCCGGTGCCCGAGAGCCCGAAGAAAATGGCGACATCGCCGTCGTTACCGACGTTGGCCGAGCAATGCATGGAGAGCACGCCCTGCAGCGGCAACAGGAAATTCAGGACCGTAAAGATGGTCTTCTTGATTTCCCCGGCGTAGTTGGTGCCACCGATGATGGCCAGACGTTCCCGGAAGTTGAGCATGATGAACGTTTCCGAACGCGTGCCGTCCACCATGGGCGAGGCCAGAAACGAGGGCGCCGCGATCACGGTGAATTCGGGCACGTGCCGCCGGAGTGCATCTTGACCCCGAACCTTCAGGAACATGGTGCGCGCAAACAAACTGTGCCACGCCTTTTGCGTGATGATGCGGACGGGCAGGCTGTACTCCGGGTCGGCTCCCGCAAAGCAGTCCTGCACGAAAACATCGCGCCCCTGCAAGTAGCCCTGCAGGCGCGCCAGCAGCGCGCTGAAATTCTCGCTGGTGACGGGCCGGTTGTACTGGCCCCACCAGATCTTCTCCTCGGTGGATTGCTCGCGCACCACGAATTTGTCGGCCGCGGCCCGCGCCGTGTGCTTGCCGGTGTCCACCACCAGTGGTCCGAGGTGCGAGAGAGAGCCCTCGGAACGGAAAATGCTCTCCTCATAAAGCGCCGGTGTCGGCAGATTCCAGTAGGCACGCCGCAGATTGACCAGCCCATGGTTGGCGAGGCCGTAGACACTGGCCAGCTTCCCTGCCTCTTTTACAGCGGGAGATTGCACGTCGAGGTAGATGTTCATTGCCAATCCCTCACAAGTTTGCGGTCGCCGAGGTAGAGTTCGTTGGCGGAAGTCGGATCGAGCGCCCACTTGATGCGATCCAGGCCCTCGGTGATATCGCGGATGGTGCCGCAGTAACTCAGCCTCAGATGCCCCTCGAAGCCGAATTCCTTGCCCGGCACCGTGACCACCCGGACTTTCTCGAGCAGGAAATTGGAGAGCTTCTGCGAATCCTTCATGTACGCGCTGAAATCCGGGAAGCAGTAAAAGGTGCCTTCCGGCTTGTGAACTTTGACGCCGTCGAAAGCGTGCAAGCGTTCCATCATCACGTTCCGGTTGTTCTCGAGCGTCACTCGCAGGCTGTCAACCGACGATTGCACGCCGTTGAGCGCGCCCACCGCTGCCCACTGCCCCGGGGAAGAAGGCCCGGAGGTCTGTTGCGACTGGATGGTCGCCATCGCCTCGATCAGCGGCTCATTCCCGATCGCCCAACCGATGCGGAAGCCGGTCATGGCATACATCTTCGATACCCCGTTGATCACCACCACTTTCGATTGCTCAAGCGGAACCTTCGTGAAATCGTAACCGATGGGCGCGTTCTTGCCGTCGAACACCAGCCGGTTGTAGATGTCGTCCAGGATGAGATAAATGCTCCGCTTCTCGCAAAACTCGACCATCTCCTGGACGAACTCCCGGGAGTACATGGCGCCCGACGGGTTATTGGGGCTGTTCAGTATGATGGCTTTGGTGTAGGAACCGCACGCGTCGGCGAGTTCTTTGACGGTGGGGAAAAACGTTCCGTCCTCCGCCGTGACCGGCACGGGAACACCGCCCGCGAGCTTCACCATCTCCGGATAGCTCACCCAGTAGGGAGCCGGGAAAATCACCTCTTCCTTCGGATCTAGGATGGCGTGCAGCAGCACCATCAGCGACTGCTTGGCGCCGCCCGAAGCGATCACGTTGTCTGCCGACACAATCTTCTTGTAGTGCTCTTCGGTATAGCGGATGATGGCTTTCTTCAGTGCAGGAATCCCGTCGGGCGCCGTGTACCGGATTTCTCCCGTGTTCAGCAGCGCCGCGCAGTTGATCACTGCATCAATGGGGGGTTTACTCTTTGGTTCGCCGCCTCCCAGGTGAATGATGGGCTCTCCCTTTTCGCGGAGCAGAGCCGCAGTTTCATTCAGCTTGAGAGTCGCCGACTCCCGGATGGACCGGGCAAGCTGGCTAAGACTCATAACGATTATTTCCTTCCTCGCGAATATTAGATTAAAGACTTCTCACTTTGTCGTGCTTGTCATCACATCCCTGCGTGACGCCGTGGCATGCGCTGAACCCTCTCAGCCGGGTGCCCTGGACCTGGACCAGAAAGTATATCTCGAAATACTTCTCCTGGATTGACCCCGGGGTGCCCCGCTTGCGGTTTTTGCCAGGGGCGAGTGTGGGCAGCGTCGCACAACCACTTGAAAACGGTCGTTCGCGACGATACCCTTCCGCGTCCGTACTTGGGCCATTTCCGGTCCAAAACCAACAGGAGGCAATATGAGAAAAGTTCTATGGGCCACGCTGCTTGTCGCAACGCTATTAACCGCGCTCCCCGCCCTTGCGCAGAATCCGAACTATGATTACGGACCGGTGTGGCGCGTTACCTACTACGAACTCAAGCCGGGTCAGGGTGAGGCGTTCTGGAAAGATTTTCGCGAGAACGTCAAGCCTGTCTATGAAATGTTGAAGAAGGAAGGCCTGATCGGCGACTACAAAGTCTGGACCAACGTGACCACCGATGGCCCGCACGACTGGGATATCTGTTTCGCCACCATGGTTCCGAACTGGGCGACCATCGACCAGCTCGACGCCAAAGCCGCAACCCTCGTCGCCAAGCATTACGGATCGCGAGAGGCCATGATCGAAGCGGGGAAGAAACGCAACGATATACGAACAGTGGTAGCGAGCAAGCTGGCGCGCGAAGTCATGCCGAAATAGGAGTTGAGTCACAGGCTGTTCCAGGACGAACCGAAAAGGCCAGGGGCCTTTCTCTCTTCGGGAGCGCTGCGGAGTCAGGGACAGAGCTGTGCACCGAAAAAGCATTATCGATGAATTGTCATCCCGAGCGAAGCGAGGGATCTGCAGTCCGCCGCAAATTGCAGATCCCTCGCTTCGCTCGGGATGACAAAATCTGGATGAATTGAGAGCTGAAACGCGCTCTAGCTTCCACCGCACACTGCCTAACGCCCATCCCCAAGCTTGGTCGCCAGGAACGACTTGACTACGATCTGGTTGGGTTGCATGCCGACGGAGATGATGGTCAGCAAGGAATATTCCGAGGGCTCAAATTTCTTCTTGGGCTGGCGTTTCTGAATTACGGCGAGGTCTCCGGAACCGGAGTCGACGACCAGCAGATAGTTCTGGTTCTGCGAAAGCGCCAGCGCGTCGGGATGCGTCCCTACGGGGAGGTACGCGATTACCTTGCCTAAGTCGATGTCGTAGACCGCGATGTTATTCGATCCGAAGTCGGAGATGTACAAGCGCGAGTTATCGAGCGACACCACGCCGCGCGTAGGCTGCGCGCCGATGGGATAGCTGCCCGAAACTTCGTTGGGCGTGGTCTCGATGATGGAGATGCTGCCGGCGTCGAAGTTGAAAGCGGCCAGTTCTCCGCCGTCCGGTTTCAGCGCCAGACTGACCGGAGATTTTCCAACATCAAGAAGCGCAAGCAGCTTGTCGTTTTTGATATCGATGCTGGCAACCTGCCCTGATCCAGAACAGGAAACGAACGCCTTGCTGGAATCAGGCAGAATGGCAATGTCCTCAGGATGAATGCAGATGTTAATGGCGGAGCGCACAGCCAGCCGCGCGGTGTCGATGATGGATACAGCGTTGTCGGCGCGATTGCTAACTACCACGGTGGATCCGTCAGGCGAAACGCGGGCGAGGCCGGGACTTCCGCCGACGCGGAGCGTGGCCGCTACAGTGCGACGGTCGAGATCGAGGACCGAAACGTTGGCGGAACCGGAATTGGCGACGTATGCGCGGCGCCCGTCGGGAGAAACATCGATGAAGAAGGGCCGTCCGTAAACGCCGACCGTAGCCACAACTTTATTCTGCTCCGCATCAATCACGCTGACGTTTGAGGAGCCGCTGTTGACAACGTAAACTTCATTCCGCTTGGGATTGGCGGCGACTCCAGTGGGCTCGGAGCCGACCTGTAGAGTGCGAACGGGGCGAAAGCTGCGCAAGTCGATGACGGTAACCGTGTTGCTCTTGCCATTAGTTACATACGCGTATTCGCGGTAGAGCGGACCGTAAGCGGGGAGAGTGCGCTCGTGGAAGTAGTACCAGCCAGCGGCGAGGACGAGCGGGACGAGGACGGCGAGTAGCAGGAATTTTCTCAAAGACGAGTTGGCCTCGCTGACGGGAAGAGATTATCAGATGCGGCTTATATTAGCGGCGGCTGAAGGTTACTTCTACTTTGATTTTGGTTGCGACGGGCGTTCCGTCTAGGGTCGCGGGGTAAAACTTCCATTTTTTCACGGCATCAATTGCCATCTCATCAAAATCTGGGCTAAGCGAACGAAAGACTGTGATGTCGCGGGTCAGGCCGTCGGGATCGACCACAAGCGCCAGCTGAACGGTTCCTTGGAAATGTGCCTTGCCCTGTTGTTTCGGAAATTCGGGAGCGGGAGTGTAACTCCGCCGTGGCGGGGTGGTGCAGGGCGGGTTGACAATGCCATTGACAATGCCGCCACAGAACGGCACCTTCTGCGGCTGCGGAGCATAAGGTTGCGCGGCTGCGGTGACGATCAAAAGCAGGATGAGTACAACTCGCGGTGTCATGCTCTACGCCTCTCCAGATCAGGGGTTTGATAATTTTACATTACCCGCTAAAACGGGACTCTCAGCAGCTTTGGAGATCGTCCGTCCCACGACTGCCGCGATCTGCCGGACCTGTTGCATCAGCGCGTCGAACTGATCGGGGAACAGCGACTGCATGCCATCTGAGAGGGCGCGGTCGGGATCGTGGTGAACCTCTACCATCAGGCCGTCGGCTCCGACGGCGACGGCGGCGCGGGAGAGTGGAGTTACTTTGTTGCGCTTGCCGGTGCCGTGGCTCGGATCCACTATGATCGGCAGATGACTTAGGCGCTGGACGGCGGGCACGATGCTGAGATCGAGCGTATTGCGGGTGTGATCGGCGAAGGTGCGCACTCCCCGCTCGCACAGGACTATGTTGTAGTTGCCCTCGCTCATGATGTACTCGGCGGCCATAAGAAATTCTTCGAGCGTCGCCGAGAGACCACGCTTCAGCAGGACGGGCTTGCGGGCGCGTCCGGCGCGCTTGAGCAGCGAAAAATTCTGCATGTTGCGGGCGCCGATCTGGATGACATCGGCGTACTGGTCGACCAGGTCGAGCGATTCGTAATCGACGGCTTCGGTGACGATGAGCAGGCCGAAGCGCTCGCGGATTTCGGCCATGATCTTCAGACCTTCTTCGCCCAGTCCCTGGAAAGAATACGGAGAGGTGCGGGGCTTGTAGGCGCCGCCGCGGAAGAACTGGGCTCCGGCACGGGCGACGCGCTCGGCGATTTTGAGCGCCTGGTCACGGGTCTCGATGCCGCACGGGCCGGCGATGATGGCCAGGTCGGGGCCTCCGATGGTGGCGCGCGAATTGGGAAACTTGATGACGGTGTTGTCGGGCTTGGTGTCGCGGCTGACCAGCTTGTAGGGCTTGCTGACGCGGATGACTTCCTGCACGCCGGGCATTTCTTCGAGCGTGCCGGATTCGACCTCGCCTTTGTTGCCGGTGATGCCGATGGCAGTGCGCTGCGCGCCGGGCATGGAGTGGGCGCGGTATCCGAGCGCTTCGATTTTTTGGCAAACGGCGCGGACCTGCTCTTCGGTGGCCTGCGCTTGCATGACAACGAGCATATGGGTGCTCCGGGATATTCAGTTTAGCGTCCGGTGTGGAACTGGGCAAACGGCGGGCGGAAAGGGCCGTGGCAGTTTCCGCGTGGCCCATCGTGCGGCGACCGACAGATATCGCGAGCCAGATGGCCAACACGCCCACGGACGATGTCAGAAGCGGCTTTATCAGCTTTGACCGCGCACCGCAGGGTTCGTGGCTTCGGGCCCGTCCCACGTTTCGAAACGCAGCAAACGTGGGCACCCTCTTGCACGAGATCACGGTACGCGGCTCCTCCGTAACTTTCGGAGGCTCATGCCGCGCGCTATCCAGACTTACTTGAGTAATGACCAGACAATAGTGTATTGGCCTATCGGCCAGTGGTTAATGTACTGCCGGAATCTTTCCCCGTAGCCGCAAGGCTTCCAAACTGGATGATATGCGACTCCCCCTGTCCAGCATCCAATCTTTCTTCCGTACAGTCCACTTTCTAACAATCGGGATGGCGATCCTGCTCCTCGGAATGGTGTCCGTGGGCGCCAGCGCAACAACCTCACAACTTGCGTTCACGCCCCCGAACCTTCGATTTGGCGCGATCGTTGTCGGTCAGACCGAAACCTTGCTTGTCACCGTGACGAATACTGGACAGACGGGTGCGACGGTCTCCGGAATCGCGGTGGGAAACTCCGAATTCACCACGTCCTCCTTGAGCCTGCCGCTGGTCTTGTCTGCGGGGCAGAGTGTCGATCTGAGTGTAACCTTCACTCCCACGACGATCGGATGGACGGGAGGCATGATCAAATTCTTCAGCAATGCATCGACCGCTCATCTTAATGTTGAGGGGACAGGCGAGAACTCCGAACCTGTGACCGCCAGCCCCTCGATTGTTTCGTTTGGCCAAGTGGCGGTAGGAGCCACATCCACCGTGCCTGTCGTGCTTACGAACGCTCGTTCCTGGCCGGTAACACTCTCTTCGCTCCAGACATCGGGCAGCGGATTTTCGATCAGCGGGCCCACGCTCCCGTTAGCTCTAGGCGTAGGGCAAAGCGTTAGGGTGAACGTCGCCTTCACCCCACAATCGGCCGGCACGGCTGGAGGTAGCCTGCTTGTTTCTGGTCCCGCGCTGGCCATACCTCTCACCGGTACGGGCACAGCTCATACAGCTTCTACAACCGCTGGTCAACTCAGCGCCAATCCTGCGAGTCTGACCTTCGGCAGCGCCCAGGTCGGGAGTAGCCTGACTTTGATGGAGTCGCTCACGAACACGGGTGGGTCTAGCGTGACAATCTCGCAGGCCACAGCTACAGGGACGGGATTTAGCATCAGTGGGCTCAACGTTCCGTTGGTCCTCAATCCCGGTGCAAGTGTGACCTTCAGCGCGGTGTTCGCGCCGCAATCGGCGGTCAACGCAACCGGCGGCATCACGGTGGGTTCCAACGCCTCTAACTCAACTTTGACCGTCTCGCTCTCGGGTGCAGGCACGGCTCAGGGTCAGCTTACCCTCGCTCCTACGGCGTTGAATTTTGGCAATGCGACGGTGGGGACCAACGTTAGTCAAACCAGCAGCCTCAGTGCTGGCGGTGCGAGCGTAACCGTTTCGTCTGCAAGCCTGAGTAGTGCGGAATTCTCGCTAACCGGGATTTCCTTCCCGGTGACGATTGCAGCCGGGCAAAGCGTGCCTGTAACCATGACGTTCTCACCGCAGGCCTCCGGCAGCGCCAGTGGTGTCCTCTCCGTCGCCAGCAATGCGTCGAATGCTCCGACCCAGAGTCTGAGCGGGGTAGGCGTCGCGCCGGCACAGCACAGTGTTTCTCTTTCCTGGACAGATACTAGCTCCGGGATTGCCGGCTACAACGTCTACCGTGGCAACGCGTCGGGAGGACCCTTCACTCAGATCAATTCGGGGTTGGATACGGCTGCTGCTTATAGCGACACCTCAGTCGTCGCCGGGCAGACCTATTACTACGTGACCACGGCAGTGAATGACAGCGGAGCGGAGAGTGCGTATTCCAATGAAGCGCAGGGTGTAATCCCGAGCTCCTAGCCTCCAGCAAAACGATTCGACGCCATCGGCCTGCCGCTGCGTGATCAGCTTTCGACCGCTGCCAGCGAACCCTTCCTTCTTTTATTCGATTGCAGAATCTTCTTGCGCAAGCGCAGCGATTTCGGCGTGACTTCGACGAACTCATCGTCGGCAATGAATTCGATGGCCTGTTCGAGATTGAGATTGCGGTACGGGACCAGGCGGATCGCTTCGTCGGAAGTGGAAGCCCGCATGTTGGTCAGCTTCTTCTCGCGCACAATGTTGACGTCGAGATCCGTGTCTTTTGCATTCTCACCGATGATCATGCCTTCGTAGACGTCCACGCCAGGGCCGGCGAAAAGCGTGCCGCGCTCCTGCAGGTTGTAGAGAGCGTAGGAAGTCGTAAGGCCGGGCCGGTCGGCGATCAGCGCGCCGGTCGGGCGATGCGGGATTTCTCCCTGCCACTCGATGTATCCGTCAAAGAGCGCGTTCATGACGATGGTGCCGCGCGTGTCGGTGAGCAGCGTGCTGCGCAGTCCGATCAGTCCGCGGCTGGGAACGCGGAATTCGACACGCACGCGGCCATAGCCGTGATTGTGCATGTTGGCGACTTCGCCTTTGCGCGAACCGACATGTTCCATGACCACGCCGACGAATTCCTCGGGGATATCGACGGTGAGGTGTTCGACCGGCTCCATCAGTTTGCCAGTATCTTTGTCGTGCTTGGTGACGATCTCCGGCTTGCCGACCATCAGCTCGTAACCTTCGCGCCGCATCATCTCGATCAGGATCGAAAGCTGTAACTCGCCGCGGCCGAGCACCTTGAACGAGTCGGTGCTGCCGGTCTCTTCCATGCGCAGCGAGACGTTGGTGAGCAGTTCCTTTTCCAGGCGCTCGCGCAGATTGCGCGAGGTAACGTAATTGCCTTCGCGTCCGCAAAACGGAGAGGTGTTGATGGTGAAGAGCATCGCAATCGTCGGCTCGTCGATGACGATGGGCGCGAGCGGTGCGGGATTCTCCGCACTGGTAATCGTTTCGCCAATCGTGATGCCTTCGACGCCGGCGACGGCGATGATGTCGCCCAGCGAAGTTTCCGTAATGTCGGTGCGCTTCAGGCCGGAGAAGCTGAAGAGCTTGGTGATTTTTGTCTTGTGAAATGAGCCGTCGCGCTTGGCGATAGCAACATCTTCTCCGGTCTTCATGGTCCCGGAAAAAACGCGGGCAATGGCAAGGCGGCCGAGATAGTCGCTGTAGTCGAGATTCGCGACCAGGATCTGAAGCGGACCATCCGCATCTCCTTGGGGCGCGGGAATGGTGCCGACGATGGTGTCAAACAGCGGACGCAAGTCCTCGCCAGCCGCTCCCTGATGCACGGCTGCGGTTCCCGCCTTGGCGTTGGTGTAGAGAACGGGGAAGTCGAGCTGGTCTTCCTTGGCGTCGAGATCGATAAAAAGGTCGTAAACCTCGTTGAGAACTTCCTGCGGACGAGCGTCGGGGCGGTCGATCTTATTAATAACGAGAATCGGCTGGAGATTCGCTTCGAGCGCCTTGCTGAGCACGTAACGAGTCTGCGGCAGCGGGCCTTCGCTGGCATCGACGAGCAGCATGACGCCGTCGACCATCTTGAGGGCGCGCTCCACTTCGCCGCCAAAATCGGAGTGGCCGGGCGTGTCCACGATATTGATTTTTACGCCCTCGTAGAACACAGCCGTGTTCTTGGCGAGGATGGTGATGCCGCGCTCGCGTTCCAGATCGTTCGAGTCCATGACGCGCTCGGCAACGGTCTCGTTGTCGCGAAACGTGCCGCTCTGGCGGAGCATGGCGTCAACCAGCGTGGTCTTGCCGTGGTCCACGTGGGCGATGATGGCGATGTTGCGAATGCTCGGATTCAGATCGAAAACTCCTCGGGGTTGCCGTTTGGGACTTAGTACTACTTTACTATGGCGAGGAGGTTCGCGTTGTTGATCGAGACGACCGTGTGGTGACGGGGCTTCGCCCCGTCCCGGCGGGGCAAAGCCGCGCCACCACACAAGCTTCACCACACAAGCTTTAGCACACAAGCTTCAGCGGGGGGGCGGTGACAGGGCGCTTTTCTTCTGGCTTTTGTTGCGGCGGCCCAGATTCGTTGACGCGAGTTGCATGGCGTAGAGCAGGACTCCAGCCTTTTTCGGGTTGAGCCGGCGCTGCAACAAGTGTTCGCAGACCTTGCCGAGTCCTCGCTGAATCGAGTTGGCGTCTTCGAGGAGCGGCAGGAAAAACGGCGCGGGCGGGAACGGGGCGGAGCCCGGAAGATTTTGGAGAACGGGGCGTTGACGGTGGTGATAGTAACAGAACTGCTGGTTGCGGAGGGCTGGCGATCCGCATTGCGATCCGTTGGTTTTGATGTGTTGACACTGGGGGACGGTATAAGTGGACATTATGATTGCTCCTGAACCAGTTCTTGGTTCTCAGTTCTCAGTCGTGGGTACCCCCCTCCCCCCTATTTTTTGATCTTTTAGAATCAGCGGGTTAGCGGCAAGATCTTGGGATTAAGGGACTTATATGGATAGTCTTCAGGAATAAGGACTTAGTCGGGGTGGGCTCCCTCAATAACTCGATTTTCAAAGATCGCCGAAAGTGACTGGGGCAGCTTGTGAGACCGTCTCTGGAGACGGGGACACTTGTCGATGCTGCACTCTCGAAGCATCTTCGCAGCGATTGCGGTTGGGAGTCTGTGATGGGCGTACTAGAAAAATGTGATGAAAAAAGGCACTGGGCCACATTTTTTGTTTGACTATAGTTGTTACTAAGGGTAACAATTGATTGGTGTACAAGGTCGTCACCACAAAATCCTTCGCCAAAGCGCTTTCCCGGCTTCCGGTGAACTGGCAGAAGCGGATTGTGGAAAAAATCAAAGAAGTTGCCGCCGATCCCTATGCCCGGCACAACAACGTCACCAAACTTCAGGGACGCGATGGCTACCGCCTGCGAATTGGCGACTGGCGGGTCATTTACGAGTTGCACGACGACCGTCTTGAGTTGTGGGCCTTGGAAGTGGGGCCTCGGGGAGGAATTTACTGATGCGTGTCGAAACCATTATCCGCAAGGGCAAGGAGTTTGCCGTGATTCCAGTGGCGGCTCTGCAAAAGCTGATGGAGGATGCGGAAATGCTGGCCGACGTCAAGGCCTACGATGCCGCTAAGGCGCGTCTAGAGGATGGCGAGGACGAACTCATACCGCTCGAGATCACCGAGCGGAGACTGCGGGGAGAGCCCGCGCTCCGCGTCTGGCGTGAGCATCGCAAGCTTACCCAGGAGCAGCTCGCGAAGAAGGCGAAAGTATCGCGCGCGCTGATCGCGGCGATTGAGACCAAGCGCAAGGCCGGGTCTGTCAGCACTTGGAAGAGGCTGGGGGCTGCGCTTGATGTTAGCTGGGAGCAACTGGCGTAGGGGCACAGCGGTGTGACTTATGTGTCGGCAGGTCGGCGGGCCACTTCTCGAAAAGCGCGAGAAGTGGCGCACCCCCAGTTGCTTCGCTCAATGTTTCGGAGACGGACCCCGCGTTGTACTTCCGCGTTAAAGTGGCCCATCCGCCTCAGGGATTGTGACTATTTGCGCGGTGTCAAAAAGCGATGCTACCGGCGGCTGAGACGATTGTAGGGGTCCTTCGACTACGCGGAACGACTCGCTTCGCGAATCGTTCTGCTGCGCTCAGGATGACAACTTTGAGTTGATTTGCGAAGGTTCGACTAACTCCGCGCCGACCTCCGGAGTTACTTCTGCCCGCGTGCGCAGGCGATACCAGAACACGATCGCTATCAGCGAGAACACAAAGATGATGGTCGAGATGGCGTTGATCTCCGGAGTAATGCCGCGCCGCAGCCGTCCCCAGATTTCGAGCGGAAGCGTGTTGTCGCGGCCGATCAGGAAGAAGCTGACGGCGATTTCGTCCATGGAAAGGGTGAAGATCAGGAGCGCCGCTCCTATGATGGAGAGCTTTAGATTGGGGACCGTGATGCGCCAGAAGGTTTGCCAGTAAGTCGCTCCTAAGTCTAGCGAGGCTTCTTCCTGGGCGCGGTTTAGTTTTTGCAATCCGGCGAAGACTTCGGTGGTGGCTACGGAGATTAGCGCGGTGCCGTGCCCTAAGACTATGGTGAGCAGGCTTAGTTTTACTTCCGCTACCCGGAAGAGCATCAAGAGCGAGAGGCCGGTGATTATGCCGGGCAGAATCAGCGGCAGAAGAACCAGACGGCGGAACAGGGCCTTGCCGGGGAATTGGGCGCGATCTAGCGCTAGCGCGGCGGGGATTCCGAAGACCAGAGCGATTAGCATGGCCGCTACGGCCACTAGCAAACTGTTTAGGACCGAATCCCAGATGGGGGCGTCGCTGAATAGGATGCGGTACCAGTTTAGGGTTAGGCCGCGCGGCGGGAAGCCTCCTACGCCCTGTCCGTTGAAGGAATAAAGGATGAGGATGGCGATGGGCAGGTAGAGGAACGCGAAGACGGCCAGGGCGTGAGCGGTCAGCCAGCGCGGGCCTTGATGTAGAGCACGCTTCATATCTGTGCACCGCAGGGGCTCATGAGGGTGCGTGAGAACTGGGCCGTCCCTCCGGGACTTGAATCATTTGTCCCGCTTTTCCCAGCGCTGAAGCCCTCCACCCCATCACGCCAAAACCGGGCGTGCTGGGGACCCCGGCGCTGGGCTAAGCTGGCTTGCCCCTCCGGGGCTCGAGGCTTGAGCATTTCATTCCACCGGATTGACGCGCTCATGAGAAACTCCACTTCTTCTCTAATCGCTCGGAGAAGAAGATCAGCGCTAACACCAGGGCTAGCATACAGAGAGAGATGGCGGCGCCTAGCGGCCAGTTATAGGCGGCTCCGAAGAGGCTTACTACTATGTTCGAGATCATGATGCCGCTGGGACCGCCGAGCAGGAGCGGCGCTAGAAAGTCTCCCAGGCTTAGGACGAAGGCGAAGGTGGCGCCGGCCAGGACTCCGGGAATCGAGAGTGGAAAGATCACGCGCCAGAAAGTTTGCGCGGGGGTGGCTCCCAGATCGTGGGAGGCTTCTACCAGATTGCGCGGGATGTGTTCGAGCGCAGCGTAGATGGGCAGGAAGGTGAAGGGCGTGTAGATGTGCGTCAATGTAAGCACTACGGCGAAGGGGCTGTAGAGCAGGAAATCCAGCGGATGACTGGTCAGGTGCACGTATTGCAGCAGCGTGTTCAGGACGCCGTCGGTGCCTAGAATCGTCTTCCAGGCGTAGGCGCGGACCAGATAACTTACCCACAGCGGAATGATGACTAGTTGATAGTAGAGGTCTTTTCTGCCTCCGGCGTGGAACGAGAGGAAGTAGGCCAGTGGGTAGCCGAGCAGCATGGAGAAGAACATCACGCGGGCGGCGATCCACATCGAGCGCAGCAGCGTCTGCCAGTAAACGGGCTTGGTTAGAAGCTCGTGGTAGTTGTCGAGGTTCCAGGAATGCGCGATTGTTCCCGACTCGGAAACCGACCAGAAGCTGTAGCAAAACATCAGCAGGTAGGGCACGAGCAGAAACACGGCGACCCAAACCAGCGGCGGGACGGTGATGGCGGTGCGGTAGGCGCGGGAGAACATCAGACGCCGTCCTCAGAGCTGGAACTGGAGTTGGTCGCGCGGACGGGGATGGCATCGGCGGCGCTGAATTCGAACCCCAGCGGGGCGCCGGAATTGGGCAGATCGCGGCTGGCGGTGCGGATGGTGAGGATCAGTCCGCCATCGGACTCGACGCGCAGAAGTTCGGTGGCGCCGTGGAAAGCCTGGTCGCGAAGCTTGGCGCGGAAACGAACCGTCGCAGCATTGTCGGGTGAAGCAGCCGCCGACGCAGCGGTTGCCGGGCGAATGCACTCTGGACGGAGCGAGAACAGGGCTGCTCCATCGGGCAGTGAAGTCGGCCATTGCAGCGCGCCGCAGGTGGCGGTTCCCTGGCGAACTTCGGCTTGCAATAAATTTGTGTGTCCGATGAATTGCGCGGTGTAGGAGGTCGCGGGGCGGTTGTAAATTTCGCGCGGGCTGGCAACCTGCTCGAGTTCTCCGGCGCGCAACAACGCTATGCGATCGGACATCACCATGGCTTCGTCCTGGTCGTGCGTGACAAAGATGAAGGTGATGCCCACTTCGCGCTGCAGCGCTTTGAGTTCGACCTGCATCTGGCGGCGCAGGTTGGCGTCGAGCGCGGAGAGCGGTTCATCGAGCAGCAGCAGACGCGGACGATTCACCAGGGCGCGGGCGAGCGCTATGCGTTGCTGCTGTCCGCCGCTGATCTTTGAGGGCTTTGATTTGGCGCAGGCGGACATCTTGACCTTGGCCAGCGCCTCGGCCACGCGCGACTCAATTTCGGCGGCTGGACGCTTGGCGATCGCCAGGCCGTAGCCTACGTTTTGTTCTACGGTCATGTGCGGAAATAGCGCGTAGTGCTGGAAGACGGTGTTGACGCGGCGGCGATAGGGAGGCTCGGTGTCCAGGCGCTCGCCCTGCATCCAGACTTCTCCGGAGGTGGACTGCTCGAAGCCGGCTAGAATTCGCAGGAGCGTGGTTTTTCCGGAGCCGCTTTCGCCTAGGATGGTCAGGAATTCGCCCTCGGCGATTTCCAGCGAGATGTCTCGCAGCACGATGTTTTTGCCGAAGTGCTTGGCGACCTTGCGGATCGATAGCAGGGGATTCGTGCCTGGCTCATTGCTGATTGCTACTCCGGCGGGTTCTGACGTCGTTGCCATGGCTGTCGGTTCTACGCTGCTTGCGTTTCGCGGACAGGAGTGTCCGCGCTACACAAACTTCTACTGCGTTGCTTTTACTTCGTTCCAGATTTCGTTGTACTTGGCGCGGCGCGGAACATTTTGCCAGAAATATAGCCGCTTCTGGTAATTGTCTACGTCGTCGAGGTGCAGGTTCTTCACTTCTTCCGGCGTCATGAACTGCGCGGCGTGGGGATTCGCCGGGGTGTAGCCGGTCACGTCGGTGACTTTTTTCTGCGTCTGCGACTGGATTATGAACTCTAGAAACTTGTAGGCTAGATCTTTGTTTTCGCTGCCGGCGGTGATCATGAGGTGATCGATCCAGCCGGTGGTGTTTTCCCTGGGAATGGTTTCGCCCACGGGAAAATTGCTCTTGCGCAACTGGTTGGTCATGAGCGGCCAGCCCATGGCGATCACCACTTCGTGGTTCTGGAAAAGGTTGGTAAGTTCACCGCCCGTGGACCACATCTTGCGAATGTTTGGCTTCAACTCCACCAGCTTCTTTTTGACCTGGTCGAGTTCCTCGTCGGTCATATTGTAAAGATGAGCGGGATCGGGCTTGTCGAAGCCGAGCACCTGGGCTGCCATGTAGACAGTGGAAAGATCGTCCCACACGGAAACCTTTCCTTTCAGCTTCGGGTCCCACATGACGTTCCAGCTTTCGGGAGGCTGGGGGAATGCGGTGGTGTCGTAAATCATCGGGTCTGGTCCCCACATGAAGGGCACACCATAGACTTCGTCCTTCACCCGAACCAGCGACAGCGTGGTGAGCTGCGGCGAAAGCTGGCCGTAGCTGGACAGTTTGCCTAGATCGAGGGGCGCCGCCAGACCGGAGGTCGCAATCATGGTGGCTACATCGCTCGACGGAGAGATCACGTCGTAATTGCCCGAACTACCACCGCGCAATTTGGCGACAAGTTCGTCGCTCGATCCCATGTAGGAGGCCGACACTTTGCAGTGGTTCTGCTCTTCGAAAGCCTTGAGGTAAGAGGGATCGGCGTAGCCTTCCCAGACCAACAGGTTGAGCGTGGGAGTTTTCCTGGCGCAGGATGCGGAGAATAGGGCTAGCAAGACGGCGAACAGGGCGAATATTGATTTACGCAACATTATTTATTCTCCCTCACGATCGAAGAACGGAGATGGCACGGAGTCTTTGTCCCACTCTAAACTTCCCGGCATACGACGTGTGAGAACTCGGTCGTCCCTCCGGGACTTGAATCACTCCTTCCGCTTTTCCCAGCGCTGAAGCTCTCCACCCCATCACGCCAAAACCGGGCGTGCTGGGGACCCCGGCGCTGGGCTAAGTTGGACCGCCCCTCCAGGGCTTCAGAATGTCGGCGGCGTGTTGACCCACAGCAGCCAGGTCTCGCTGCGGCCGGGGTTTTTCCAGTGATGCGGCGTGGCACTCTCAAAATAAAAGCTGTCACCGCGCTTCAGATGGTACTCCTCGCCGGCAAGAGCGATGTGCAATTCGCCGCGCAGCACGAACAGGAACTCCTCGCCTTCGTGGGCGTAGGGCTCGCCGCTGCCGGCCTGGGGCGCGATGCGGAACAGGTGCGGCTCCATTACCTTGTTGCCCCAGGCGAGCAACTCCATGCGCACGCCGGGACTGGCCACGAGCACCTTACGCTTGGGCGGGCGCACCAATCGGGTATTCAATTCCGTGGTATCGAAAAAATCAAGGATGTTGGTGCGGTAGTAGCGTGCTAGCCTGCGGAGTGTGCCGACGGAGGCGCTCATCTGCGAGCGTTCGAGGGCGCTGAGGAAGCCAATCGAAATTTCCGCCGCGGCGGCGACTTCGGCGAGGCTGAGGCCGCGCTGGGTGCGCAAGCGGCGCAAGCGAGGGCCCATCGCGGCGGTACCGCTGCCGGCAGCAGGCTTGCCGGCGCCCTCGCGCTTCAGCATCTGCACGATGGCAGCCGCGTTCAGCCCGCGAACCTGGCGCAGGTAGCGCGCTTTTTTCAGCAGGCGCACGTCGTCGTTGGTGTAAAGACGATAGCGGCTCTTGGAGCGGTGGGGGCGGGTCAGTCCCAGGGCTTCCCATCCGCGGATCGCCGACGGAGAAATCCCGACGGAACGCGCTACGTCACCGATTTTGAGATAAACTTTGGCGTCGCTCGACATGACTTCCGAATGTGCCTTACTGGTCGCGCCGCGGGGATGCACTTTTCCGCTTGACAGAGGGCTGCGGAATCTCTAACCTTGCGCGATTATAGCAAGGTTTGCGTTGCGCGCAAGCTGAATCGTGGCAAATTGCCCCCCGAGATCTGGAGGATCTGTTCCATGCCGTCATCAAAAGCTTCCCGGATGTCTTGCTGGCTCATCTTCCTGGCCTCGGCCCTGAGCCTGTGCCTGATCTGCTCCACGCTGCTGTGTGCCCAGGGCACCGGCGGACGCATCCTTGGCCGCGTCGCCGATCCCAGCGGCGCGGTGCTGGCGGGAGTAAGAGTCACCGCCACCAACGAAGCGACCGGGGCCAATCGCGAGGTGCAGACAAACGGGGCTGGCGATTATGTCCTAGTCGAAATTCAGCCCGGTACCTATACGGTTCAGTATGAATTGACGGGCTTCAAGAAGAACGTCCAGAAGGGAATCATCGTCGATGTCAACCAGGTGGTGACCCTCAATACCGCGCTCCAGATCGGCGGCTCGCAAGAGATCGTAGAGGTGAGCTCGGAGATCCCGCAGGTCGACACTACCAGCACGCAGTTGGGTGCAGTGATTAACGAACGCTCGGTCAACGAACTGCCTCTGAACACCCGCGATACTTATCAGTTCCTGCAGTTACAGCCTGGCGTTCAAGCGCAGTTAGGCAGCAGCAACGGAGCCCTGTTTTTCGGATCGGACGACGCCGGCGCGGTTTCGGTGAACGGCGGACGCACGCGCGCCAATAACTTCAGCGTCAATGGCGGCGACGCGAACGACCTATTCGTGAATTTACCTACGATTCAGCCGACTCCAGATAGCATCGCCGAGTTCCGAGTCATTACCAATACGTTCGATGCGGAATACGGGCGGAACTCGGGGTCGGTCGTCAACGTTATTACCAAGTCGGGCACCAATACGCTGCACGGAAATATTTATGAGTACTTCCGCAATACCATCCTGGATGCTCAGGGTTTTCTCAATACGACACGTCCGCAGCTGAACCAGAACCAGTTTGGGGGGACGCTCGGGGGAGCAATCGCGAAGGACCGGACATTCTTCTTCGTTTCCTACGAGGGCAGGCGCATCCGCGAGGGGCAGCAAGGGCCGCTGGTGAATGTTCCTACCACAGGCCAGCGCAGTGGCGACTTCTCGCAGATATTTGATCCGACCGGTTCGACAAATGCGTTCACAGGATCCATCACTGACCAGTTTGTGGCGGACGTTTTGAACGGCCGCACCGGTTGCACAAACGCGATCACGTCACCTGTGGGATCTGGCGGCGTTGGCGGTCAAATGCCCGCGGCTGGATTGTCCTGGAGCCAGGTTTTTCCCACTAGCGTCATCCCGTCTGCCTGCCAGGACCCAGTTGCCGTCAACTTGCAGCGGTTTATTCCCGGGGCTAACCCTAACTTGCCGGGTAGCCAATTCCAAAATGTGCCGGTCGGCACGAATAACGCAAACCAATTTACTCTCCGTTTCGATCATAGGATCAATGACCGCCAGAACTTTACCGCCTACTATTACTTCAATGACGGAATGCAGTTGACTCCTTTCAACAACTTCGAGGCCGCGGGTGCTAACATCCCCGGATTCGGCAACTACAATGATAGCCGCGATCAGCAATATAATTTGACTCACGCCTGGACGCTGAGCAGTGCGCTGGTCAACGAGGCGCGTTTCGTTTACATGCGCGAGGGTCAGCTTGGGTTCTTGAAGAATGTTTCCACCGGGCCGGTGACGTCGTCGTGCACCGGTGCGGCGGCTACCTACTGTTTTACCGGAACATCCGACTCTTCAACCATCGTCAGCGCCTACGGGACCAGTCCGAAACTTGGAATTACACCTGCACTGCCAACCGGTTTTACCGGCATCCCGTACGTAAATATCGCGGGCTTCGTTTCTTTCGGCAACAACTGGGAAGGCACGCTGCCGCAGGTGGGAAACAGCTTTCAGTGGAGCGATGGCCTGACTTGGGTCAAGGGGAATCACACCATGAAGTTCGGCGTGGATGTTCGCCGGGGCCGCTTCGACCAGTTTTACTACTTCAACGTCAATGGAAATTATACTTTCAGCGGGCTCGGTCAAGACGTGATTGGTGGAGCCGACAACGACTATTACCCACAATACCTGCTGGGACTCACCGATACTTATTCTCAGGGGTCGGCGCAGAGCGAAGCCATACGGACTTTTTCCATTTACCCGTTCGTGCAAGACAGTTGGAAGATTCGCCCGAATGTTACGCTCAACTACGGTTTGCGCTGGGAGTTTAATACGTCTCCCACGGATGCTTCCGGGCACGTGGAAACGTTCCGTCCCGGGCAGAACTCTACGGTCTATCCTTGCCAGTTGAGCGCGGCCAGCGTCACCTATTTTTCGAGCTACGTTTCGGACCCCACTTGCGCCAACACGGGCACGACTCCCACGGGACTGGTCGTTCCGGGCGACAAGGGTGTGCCCGCGGGACTGACCGCGAATTACTACAAGGCTTTCGCTCCCCGCATCGGATTGTCCTATAGTCCGAACGCGAAGAGCGGGCTGCTGGGAACACTGTTTGGAGACAACGGCAAGACCAGCATCCGCTCGGGTTGGGGAATGTTCTATAACCCGATCGAACAGTTGGTGCTGGCGCAGTTTGGCGCGGAGCCACCGTTCGGCGGAAGTTCCTCACTCTCCAACGTTTTCTTTAATACTCCGTTCGTGTATCAAAGTGCAACTAGCGGCGTGGCGCCAAATCCGTATAACGGTGTTCTTACTCCGAAGCCGGGCCAGCCTGTTGACCTGTCCGTCTTTCGCCCCATGCTCTTCTACGGCGAGTTCCAGCCGCATCTTAAAGCGCAATACACGGTGCAGTACAACTTAACGATCCAGCGACAACTCGCCCGGAGTCTCATGTTGCAGGTTGGCTACGTAGGCTCCGAGGGGCACCACCTGCTGGTCGGGCGCGATATCAACCCATCGACGCCGCAGACTTGCTTGGACATCAATACGGCGCTCGGCACGGCGCAGAACCCCACACCTTGCGCGCCCACGGGCGAGGACGCGCCGTTCAGCATTCCGGCGAGCTACGTTGTTCCGACCGGGGGATTCCACCTTCCTTACGGTCCCAACGGCCCCACTGTGATCCCGGCCGGCACTACGATCAGCTCGGTCGCCCCCACTGGACTCACCCTGGTGGGGCTCCGTCCCTATTCCTCGCCCAACTGTAATCCCTACATTGGTGCTGGTTGCCCAGTGGACGGCATCCCCGTATTCACTAGCATCTTCGCTGAAGACACTATCGCTAATTCCGCATACAACGCTTTCGAAGCTATGCTGGAAAAACGTTTTACCCACGGTTTACAGTTTCAGGCTTCGTACACCTGGAGTAAGTCCCTGGATGAAGCCTCCACGTTTGAAGAGACTCTGAACCCATTCAACCCCAAGGCCAGCCGCGCGCTATCCCTTTTCAATTCGGCGCAGCGCTTCGTGGTTAGCTACGACTGGGAGTTGCCGATTGGCAAACGTCAGGGTTTGGCCGGAAGGGTCGTGAACGACTGGGCGATTTCCGGGATCACCGAGTTCCAGAGCGGTTTTCCGATTCGTTTGGATACCATAGACGACAACGAACTGGTCAATAGTTACTTCTTCCTGGGAACGGAAGCCCCGAGCATGACCGGAAAACTGCAGAAGCTGGATCCGAAACTGCCGGGCCAGCTATACCTGAACTACAACCAGTTTGCCGATCCGCCGCTTGGCCAATTCAACAATGGCACACCGCGTAGCGTGTGCTGCGGCCCGGGGCTTGAAGATTGGGATTTGTCCGTACATAAGAAGATGGCCCTTTCGGAATCGAAGTACATCCAATTCCGCGGAGAAATTTTCAACTTGTTCAATCACACGAATTTCGCCAACCCGGATGGCCACTTCTCAGACGGTCAGGGCCTATTTGGGAAGATCACCCAGACTTCCGGCGACCAGCGCGAGGTACAATTTGCATTGAAGTTGTTCTTCTAGTCGAGACATTTGTCCGAAGACCCCGGGCGGTTTCGGCCGTCCGGCCCAATCTAATGGCCTACCCGGCCTGAGTCTATTGGAGATCACGATGTACCCCGCATTGCAAAAAGAGCTCGAGACCTTCGAGCGCCGCACTCCGAAGTCCGCCGAAGCGCATAAGAAGAACCTGA
>Ga0074044_10000450_pt1 | contig 40426 bp, 31 predicted proteins | sample BogForMeECP23OM1_FD_94443 | JGI IMG/M metagenome (GOLD analysis project Ga0074044, IMG submission 94443) | Bog forest soil microbial communities from Calvert Island, British Columbia, Canada - Bog Forest MetaG ECP23OM1 | ecosystem: Environmental > Terrestrial > Soil > Wetlands ...
GCACCGCGGCCAGCATTTCGCGAGCAATGGCCACGCCTTCCTCGCGAGCCGCTTCCGCGCTTGCGGCCTTCGTCATCCTGTTGAGAATTTCATCAGGTACCGACACCCGTAGCTCGTTTTTCATGAACTCAGCGTTGCGGGCGCTGATCAGCGGCCAGATTCCGGCTATCACAGGAATGCGGCAGTGTTCGATCCGCTTGAGAAAAGCCTCCAGCAGTCCAATGTCGAACACCGGCTGCGTCACCACGTATTCCGCTCCCGCCTGCACTTTATACTCGAAGCGCTTAATCTCTTCGTCCAGGTTCGGCAGCCCGGGATTTGCCCCCACCCCAATTACAAAGCTAGTGCCCGATCCAATCGGGTTCCCGCCCAGATCCAATCCCCGGTTCAGGTTGTGAACAATATTCACCAGCCCGATCGCATCCACGTCAAACACCGCCGTGGCGTCGGGATAGTTCCCCATCTTCGGCGGGTCTCCCGTGATGCAAATCAGATTGCGGATTCCAGTCGCCGCCGCTCCCAGCAGGTCAGACTGAATGCCCAGCACATTTCGATCGCGGCACGTGTAGTGCAGAATCGCTTCAATGCCAACCGCTTGCTGCATGAGCAGAGACAAGGCTTGGTTGCTCATGCGCGCCGAAGCCCGCGGGCTGTCGGGAATGTTGATCGCATCCACGCCCACCGACTTGACGAACTTCGCGCCCTCGATCTCCTTGCGGATGTCGATGCCCTTGGGCGGGACAATCTCGACCATGGTGATAAATTCGCCGGCCGCAATCCTGGCGCCCAAGCGCGAGCGCTCTGCCATAGGAACGCTCGCCGCAGCTATGGGCGCCGCTCCGGAATGAATCGCCTCCGTGACCGCGGTCTTGCCCCGCGCGCCGTCCACCCGCAACGCCGATTTCATGGCCCGGATGTGGTCGGGTGTAGTGCCGCAGCATCCGCCGATCAGTTGCACTCCGGCCGCCACGAATTTCCGCGCATAGCTCGCCATGTATTCCGGCGAACAAAGGTAGATGTTCCGCCCTTCCACCGAGCGCGGCATGCCGGCGTTCGGTTGCGCGGCCAGCGGCAGGGAAGTCACGGCGCGCACGCGCTCGATGGCGTCCAGCATCGCGACCGGCCCAACGCTACAGTTGATGCCGAGCACATCGACATTCCACTCCGCCAGCCGAGCGGCGAAAGCCTCGGGGTCGGAGCCATCGAGGCAGTTTCCGTCCTCGTCAATCGTGACCTGAGCGATGATCGGAATCTTCGCCTTCACGTCGCGGCAGGCGAGCACGGCCTGGTGCAACTCTTCCACGTAGCCGAAGGTTTCGAGCATCAGCAAATCCACGCCGCCCTCGACCAGAGCTGCGACCTGTTCGCGAAATGCCGCCCGGGCTTCTTCAAAGGAAGCTTTGCCCAGCGGCTCAATGCGAACGCCCAGCGGACCAATCGATCCCGCGACCCAGACATCAAAACTCTTGGCCGCTTCGTGAGCCACGGAGGCCCCGGCCAGGTTGATATCGCGCACACGGTCTGCCATGCCATGCCGCGCCAGCCGAAAACTGTTTCCACCGAAAGTATTGGTTTCGATAATCTCAGCCCCAGCCTGCAAATAATCCTGGTGAACGCCGCGAATCAACTCCGGCTGCGACAAGTTCAGCTCGTCATAGCAGCGATTGATGAAGATGCCCTTAGCGTAGAGGAGCGTGCCCATCGCTCCGTCGCAGAGCACGGGCGATTGCTTCAGGCGTTCAATGAAGTTCTGCGGCATCTATCTGAGAATACAAGAAGTTTAGCGATGCCATCAGTTCTTTAGGTTGAAATGCCCCTTTTAGGGGCCCAGCAGCGCCAATTGAGTTTTCAGCAATGAGTAAAACCGCCGTAGAATGGAGTTGTGGCCACGCTGCAAGACATCCTTACCACCGACGCCCGAGTCCGCGAAGCCGACCCCGCGCTCTGGGAAAAACTCGATCGCGACCGCGTGCGTTGCTATGCCTGCGGCCATTGCTGCCCAATTCCCGAGGGACAACCCGGCGTCTGCAAGGTCCGCTTCAACCAAGGCGGCAAACTCTATGTTCCCTGGGGCTACGTCGCCGGAGTGCAGTGCGATCCCATAGAGAAGAAACCGTTTTTCCACGCCCACCCTGGAGCCCTGGCCTACAGCTTCGGAATGCTGGGCTGCGACCTGCACTGCGCCTATTGTCAGAACTGGGTGACCTCGCAGGCCCTTCGCGATCCCCAAGCCATTTCTCCGCCCCTACAAGCCGATCCGGAGCTGCTCGTCAAAGACGCGAAAGCGCAAGGCGCAAAAGTTGTAGTCAGCACCTACAATGAGCCGCTCATCACCAGCGAGTGGGCGGTAGCAATTTTCCAACAAGCCCGCAAAGCGGGACTGTTGACCGCCTATGTCTCCAACGGCAACGGTACTCCGCAGGTGCTCGACTATCTCCGCCCCTGGATCGATCTCTACAAAGTAGACCTGAAAAGTTTCGACGACCATCACTATCGCCAGTTGGGCGGACGCCTGCAACCGATCCTAGACACCATCCAAACTCTGTACCAGATGGCTGTTTGGCTGGAGATCGTCACCCTGCTGATCCCCGGCTTCAACGACAGCAACGAGGAACTGCGCCAGTTGACCGCGTTTCTAGCCAACGTTTCGCCCGATATCCCCTGGCACGTAACCGCCTTTCACCAGGATTACAAAATGACTTCCCCCGCCGATACGCGTCCCGAAGATTTGCAACGCGCCGTCTCCATCGGCCGCGAATCCGGATTGCGCTACATCTACGCTGGCAATCTTCCCGGACGTGTAGAAGCCTTGGAAAATACGCATTGCCATCAATGTGGAGAACTGCTGATCCAGCGCTACGGATATTCGATCAAGAAATACAAGTTAACTCCAGAAGGCAATTGTCCCGCCTGCCACCATCCAATTCCCGGCCGCTGGTCGAAGAAATTTGACGGCCAGATAGCCGCCAATCCCTTTCTGCCCGGCAAGCGCAACTGATTTTGGTTTTGTTAGTGGAGGGACGCGCGTCTCGCCCGTCCTGCCGGGCGGGGACGCCCGGCGCTCCGCTCCGGATTGGAATTTCCCCATGCCCTGCTAAAATCCTCTCGCAACCATTCATCAAATTCATGCCACTGGCAAAAACATTGCTGCTAACACTCTTATTGTCCCTGGGTCTAGCCTGTTCTCCGCGCGACTTCCTCACGCGCCGTCTAGCCGCAGACTTGATCTCGGCCTCCGACGCCTTCAAAGCCCCGCAAATGTTCTGGCTCCGCACCGGCATCCTCTCCAACAAGGATTTCAGTTCTCCCGACTCGATGGTCCTGCAGCGCCGCGGATGGATCATCGGTTCCGAGCAGAAAGTCTGCCCCGCCGGAATCGAGCCTCCGCCCTGCTGGGATGTGCAGCTAAGCCCGCTCGGAGTCGATACCATTCGCCCCCTGATCACAAGCGCGCTCCCCGCCAACGGACCCGACCTCGGTCCTATCGGAATCCAGGTAGCGCGCCGCGAACTAGTGAACATTTCCGGAATCAGCAAGGCCGGCAACTTCGCCGATGTCGAGTTCATCTGGCGTTGGGTTTCCATCAATCAAGTGGGCGCGGCACTTTACGACACCGGAGTCCACTACCGCTCGACCGTAGGATTCCGTGGCTATGACGATGGCTGGCGCGTAGTGGAACAAAGCATCTCCAGCAGCCAGCCCCTGGACGAAGCGCTGCGCAACGCGCAACCGGCGGCCCCATGAATGCCCAATACCTTTTAAAACATTGTCCTCCCGACTTTCAAACATTGTCATCCCGAGCGGAGCGAGGGATCTGCAGTTCGCCGCTATATGCAGATCCCCCGCCTTACTCGAACTGAGAAAATTACAAACTCTATGCGAGACCTTTTACAGAATTGTCATCCTGAGCGAAGCGAAGGACCTGCTGTTTCGCCGCAATCTGCAGATCCCCGGCCTCGCTCGAACTGACAAAATTTTGAAAGCATTGCCCAGACACCTATGCGACGATCCGTCTCACTCTTGTTTGTGATCTGCACGTCACTCATCGCCCAGTCCCAATCCGCCAAGCCCAAACTAACCCTCGACGAGTTCTTCAACTTCGTCAGCTTCGATGCCGTAAAAATCTCGCCCGATGGCAACAACGTAGTCATCGCCACCGAACGACCCGATTGGGAGCAACAGATCTTCCGCAAGGAACTCTGGCTCTACCGCACCGAAGCCAGCGGCGGAAGCCTCATCCAATTGACCCAATCCGGACACGACAGCTCCCCGCAATGGTCGCCCGACGGCCAGTGGATCGCCTTTCTGGCAGAAAGAAAAACCGGCGATGCTAAAGATGCCGACGCCGGAGACGACGACAAAGACGGCCGCCGCAAAAATAAAAATAAAGACAAAGAAAAAGACAAAGACACCGCCCAGATCTACCTCATTTCGCCCAACGGCGGCGAGGCCTTTGCCCTAACCTCGGGCGAAGACGAAGTCCACGCCTTTGCCTGGTCCGCCGACTCGAAGGCAATCTACTTCGCCACCCGCCAGCCCTGGACCAAGCAGCAGACCGACGATCACAAAAAGGATTGGAAAGATGTGATCCGTTACCGAGACGACGAACGCGGCGACGTGATTTTCCGCATCACGCTGGAAGAAGCCCAGGCCCGCCACGCCGCTCTCGCTTCTATTGCCGTTGCTTCTAACAAAAAAGAGACTGAAAAGGATTCCGCAGCCACCCCCGGCGCCCTACCCATTGCGCAAACGTCGCTCCGAGTCGCCCAAATCACCATCTCGCCCGACGGCCAGCGCCTCGCCTTCGTAACCGAGTCGGTCTCCGAACGCCAGGAGAAAATGGAAGATATCGACCTCTACCTCGTCAACCTGGCCAACAACGCTGCCGAAGCGCCGATCCGCCTCACCCGCAACGAAGCCTTGGAGCTAAGTCTGGAGTGGTCTCCCGACAACCGCCATCTCTTCTTCCAAGTCAACCTCGGGTCGCCCGATAAAAAGTATGAAGATCCGCAGCCGCGCCTCTACTGGATCGAGGTCGACGATACTTCCACTCCACCCGAAAAAAGAAACCCGCAGCGCTGGTTCGCCGACTACCCGGGCGAAGTCGTTCACTACGCGCCGCTCCCAGACGGCTCCGCGCTCTGCGCCTGCCGCCAAGGCACCGAGGTGCAATTCCTGACCCAAGCGACCCCAAAAGCCGCCATAGTAAAGCTCGAAGCATGGCCCGGAACCTACGAAGCCCCCTCCGCCCCGCGGCAATCGCAAACCAAGCGCATAGCGTTTGCCTACTCGTCCACCGAGCGCCCAACGGAAGTCTACCTGGCCGAGAGCCCCGACAAATTGGCGCAAGCGCGTCCCATCACCAAGTTCAACCAGTTGTTGACCGAGCGCGATCTGCCCCAAGCCATGCCTTATCGCTGGACCTCCACCGACGGCACAAAAATCGAAGGCATGTTGATGTATCCGCCAGGAAAATTTGAAGCGAAGAACCTGCCCACCTTCGTCTTCATCCACGGAGGCCCGCAAGACGCCGATGGCAACCACTTCGAAGCCGACTGGTATCAGTGGGACCGCCTCGCCGCCACCGCCGGCTGGCTGGTCTTCGAGCCCAACTATCGCGGCTCCACCGGCTACGGAGACAAATTCGCGCTAGCCATCGTTCCCGAACTTTTCTCCAGTCCCGGGCGGGACATTCTCGCCGGGGTCGACGCGCTGGTGAAAGACGGCGTTGCCGATCCCAACCGCCTCACCATCGGCGGCTACAGCTACGGTGGATATATGACCAACTGGCTGATCACCCAGACCACGCGCTTCAAAGCCGCGGTCACAGGCGCCGGCGGAGTAGAGAACGTAGCCGACTGGGGCAACGATGACTCGACCTTCGATGATGCCTATCTTCTCGGCGGACGCCCCTGGGACAAACCCGATCGTTACAACAGCGAAGCCGCGATTTTCCAGATCAGCAAAGTACGAACCCCAACTCACATGGTCGCAGGCGCCGACGATATAAGAGTTCCCGTGTTGGAGAGTTACTTACTTGATCGCGCTCTACACGAGCTCAACGTTCCAAGTGACTTGCTAGTCTTTCCAGGAGAAGGACACGATCTAGACAAAAATCCCTGGCACGGAAAAATCAAAGTAAGAGAAGAACTAAAGTGGCTGGAAAAGTATGGTGGCATGACGGGCGCGAACTAGAACGTGTGGAAGCGGGGCTATGCCCCGCTTGGACGGGGCGGAGCCGCGTCCCCACACAACCGTGCAAGCCGGTAGCGCAAGAATGACGCGCTCCAGCGTTCCACGTGCAGAAGCATGATCCACCCAGCGGCCAACCAAAGCAGTCGGCCGCGGTTCCAAGACAGCAAGTGCGCAATCAGAAGTTCCACGGAGGTCCAACGTGAATCCAACTCGCTTCGTTTGCATTTTCTTTTTCTGTGGAAGTCTCTTCGCGCAATCCCCGCAACTCTCTCTCACCATCTACAACGAGGATTTCGCCGTAGTGCGCCAGGATATCCCCCTCGATTTGAAGTCCGGTGAAAACCAGATCAACGTAAGCGACATCACCATGCACCTCGAGCCCGACTCCGTAGTTCTGCGCGATCCCACCGGCAAACACGCGCTCCAAGTGCTGGAACAAAACTATCGCAACGACCCCATCACCGAGTATTCACTGCTCTCGCTCTACGAGGGCCAGACGATCGAATTCCAGACCGGGGGAGGGATGATCAAAGGCAAAGTAATCCGCAGCGGATACACGCCCCACAATTATTTTGCCATGAACCGCTATGGCCAGGAGTATTACCAGGGCCAGATGTCGGGCGCTTCAACCCAGCCCGTCATCGAAGTCGACGGCCAATTGCGTTTCAGTCTTCCCGGCACGCCCGTCTTTCCCAGTCTCACCGATGACACCATCCTCAAGCCGCGCCTCGAATGGATGCTAGCGACCGACAAAGCCGGAAAATTTCCCGCCGAATTCTCCTACGTCACCGGAGGCATGAGCTGGGAAGCCGACTACAACATCGTAGCTCCCGAAAAAGGTGACCTCGTCGACATCGTGGGATGGGTCACCATGGATAACCAAACCGGCAAAACCTTCGAAAACGCCCGCATCAAGCTCATGGCCGGCGACGTCAACAAAATGCAGCCGGGAATGAAGAGCCGGGCCGTCAACGTGCAAGCGGCTGCAAGCGTAGGGGGAGTGTTCAACCCTCCCGTAACCGAAAAAGCCTTCGACGAATACCACCTCTACACGCTGGAACGCGCCACCACGCTGCGCGATCGCGAGACCAAGCAGGTCGAGTTCATCCACGCCGCCGGAGTAGCCACCAAGCAGCTTTACGTTTACGACGGCCTCAAGATGGATCCCAACCGCTACAACGGCTGGGGCTGGGAAAACATCCGCAACGATCACAACTACGGCACCGAATCCAATCCCAAAATCTGGGTGATGCGCGAATTCGTCAACTCGCAGAAAAACCATCTAGGCATGCCGCTGCCCAAGGGCCGAGTCCGTTTCTACCGCCGCAACGATGACGGCCAGATCGAGTTCACTGGCGAAAACGTCATCGACCACACCCCTCGCGACGAAACCATCCGCATCTACACCGGCAACGCCTTCGACCTCACCGGAGAGCGCACCCGCACCAACTACATCGTGGAGATGGGAAAAAGCACCGCGACCGAATCGTTCGAGATCAAAGTTCGCAACCACAAAAAAGAGCCAGTAGATGTTCGCGTAGTAGAACACCTGTATCGAGCCCTGACCTGGGATATCGCATCCAGTTCCGCCGACTACAAAAAAACCGAAGCGCACACCATAGAGTTTCCAGTAACGATCCCACCAGATGGAGAGAAGACCATAACCTACACGGCCCACTACACCTGGTGAGAACGAGAGCGTAAGGGAAGAAAGTTTCGCGTAGGGACGGCCGCACCCGGCCCTCCAAGCCGAGCGAAGTTCGGCCGCAGTGTTTTGTTTTGGGCGGCGCAGCGGTTTACCGCTGCGCTGAATGCCTTATTTTCTGTGACGGCTTTAGCCGCTGAGGGTTCACGCCTACCGTCGCGCAGCCGTAGTCTGCAGCTGCGCAACCCGCGCCCGAGGCGCGCTTTGCTGATACCGAGCAATCCCCTGATAAAGCGCTTCCGCAATCTGCTGCCTGTAAGCCGCGCTCTGCAGGTTGCGCTCATCCGCCGGACTGCTGACAAAAGAAATCTCCGTAAGAATCGCCGGCATGGTAGTTCCGGTCAGCACCGCAAACGCCGAGTCCTTAATCCCGCGGTTACGAATATCCGGGCTCGTAGCCGACAACGTAGCGTAAAGCGCCCGCTGGACGCTAGCCGCCAGCCGCCGCGACTCTTCGATCTTCTCGTGCAGTCCGCCCGTCGTCAGCGATACCGGTGCCAGCTTCTCGAACGTTCCATCCTCATGCCGCTCCACCTCGCGCGACCCCGGAGCCGAAAACAGATTCGTGTAGTAAGTCTCCACTCCCCGTGCCGCCGCCGAGCTGCTGTAATTCGCATGAACCGAAACGAACAGATCCGCCTGCGCCTGGTTGGCAATGTCCGCGCGCTGTTCGAGCGGCAGGTAAGTGTCGTCCGTTCGCGTGAACATTACCTCCGCCCCCAATCGCGCCTCCAACAACTTGCCCAACCGTTGCGTCACGTCGAGCACCAGATCCTTTTCCAGCAACCCTTCGCGTCCCACCGTGCCCAGATCCCAGCCGCCGTGTCCGGCGTCGAGCACCATGCGTAACTTTCCGGTTCGAGCCGGAAAAGCTCTTGCCGCCACAACTTGCTCCGTCGCCTTAGCCGCCAATGTCCCGACCGGAGCCGCTTTCAGCGGAGAAGCCGCCGTATCCACCGACCCAGACGCAATCGCAGCCGAGCGGTTCGGAGCAAAATGGCTGGCCACCGAAGTCTTCTCGCTCGCCCGCAGTTCCACCACCAGCCGATACGGATTCGATTCCATGCTGACGGAAAAGTTCGATCCGTCCCGCGTGTCAAGCACCACCCGAGTCACGCCGGCAACCGGTTGCGCCACGCGCACGCGTGTCAGAGAAGCGTCGCCCACCTCCATCGCCTTCCCATCCAATCCAGCCGCCAAAGCCGTGTCGTGCAGATCGAAGTAAATCCGCTCCGGCGACATCAAGCGATGCACTTCGTAAGGAACCTGGTCTTCCATGTCAATCACAACCGTGCTGCCCATCGACGAAGTCCAGTGCCGCACCCCCGTGATCTTCGGCAGAGCCGCCAATTTGTCTTCCGCCACAGCCGTGAGTGGCGCGGCATCGGAAACGGCCTTCTCCGGATTCATCAAATTGTCCGCCACTGCCGGCGCCAGAACATCCTCCGCAGGCGCGCCCGGCGTGGTCACCGACCGTAGCGAAGTCTCAATGGCTTCAACGCGCGTGCTTTCGCGCGGCGCAGCCGCCACTTTTGCGACCGCCATTTTCCCCTGACCCTGCATCCCCCACCACGCCCCAGCTGAAAACAACGCAGCCACTGCCACCAGACCCATCACCACGTTCAGCCCCGGCCGCGAACTCCCAGGAAGACCAAGGTGATGCGGAAACGAAAAGAAGCGCCACCGTTCGGAGGAACGCGCGCTCTCTTGGCTCGACAATGGAACCTCAAATGCCTCATCCGCGGCGCTCGGCTCCGGCAACTCAATCATGCCCGCCGCATCGGCAACTGGCCAAGTCAGCCTCTCCGACTCTTCACCCCTGCCGGAAAGAGCGTCCCCTTTGCCCTCATCGGCCGCAGCTTTCTGAGAAGTTAGACTCTGTTCCTCCTCGTGGCTAGCCCAGAAGTGTACCTCCGTGGTAGCTGTCTGTTCGTGCGACGGGCTGGCGCTGAGGTCCACCGCCGCGTCACTTGCTTGTTCGAGCTCTCGATGGGCTCCGAAGTTTGCAGCCGCAGTAGTAGCCGTTGGTTCCTGGTTTTGGGTGGCGCAGCGGTTTACCGCTGCGGTTAATGGGGCATCCAAAGTGCCGGCTTTAGCCGCTGAGGGTAACTGCACCGCAAGCGCCGCCGGCCTCGCCCGCAGCACCTCGCCCGCCACATCCGTCAGCCAGTGAATGCGCCGATCCTGATCCTCGGGTCGAAGCGCCGAAAGCACCAGTTCGCCAAACAGATCAAAACACCGCACGTCATGATCCGTGAAAGCCAGCTCCCTACTCGAAAACGCCTGCAGCACGCCCAATGGTTCGTGCCGTCCGCGCAAGGGCACTAGCACGGTAGATCGCGCCCCCAGCGCGCGTGCCACGTCCAGTTCGACCCGGACATCGCTTTCACAATCGTCGCAACGAAGAATGCGCCCCGATTCCAGGCATTCCCGCAAAAACGCCGAGTCCCCCGCCAGCCGAACCCCGCGCTCCAACGCGAGTCGTCCGGCCGACGCGCGGCCAACCATCTCAGGTTTTTCTGTCGATTCCGTCGCATTCGCCGCCAGCGCAACCACAATCCCGTCCGCCTGCGTAATCGCCTCCACGCGCTCGCAGATCAATTGCAATACTTCCGTCAGGATGAATCGTTCCGTCTCGAATAAGTCCCCATCCGAGCCCCCTCCCGCAGCCGCGCGCCGGTTCCGCATCTGCTCGCGCAGTTCCGAGAAGGCCAGCAAAGCCCGCAGCGCTTCCTGCCGCGCAATCGATTCCAGGACGCGGTTCCCCTCCTGCAGTGAAGATCCAGGATCCGCCGGCGAAGGCGATTCCCAGTCGACTCGGGTTGGGTTGGCGCTCATACTCGTAAGCTCAAACTTGTAAGGTCAGGACCACAAACACCCAGTATTCATCGCGTCTTTGATCTTATCCCCGGTGCGAAGCAAATCTCATTGCCGGCCGAGGTGCGCCCGTATCGCGAAGGTCGTAGGTGCAGGTGTTTCCTTAGTGCACCTTAGTGTCCTTGGTGGTAAAGGTTTTTGACACTCCCAGCCCCGGCAAAACCGCAGCCGCGCCGCTAATCTCCAGCGTAATAGTCTTTAGTATGGTCAAGCAATGTCCATTGGTACACGTCCCGTTGTCCGACCTAGCCCCGCCTACGACCCTTCAGCTTTTGCCCCAGTCCCCAATTCGTCCTATCTTGAAAGTGCAGCAAGAATATTCAGGAGATGTGATGACCGAAGCAGTCAGGCAAGAAAGACGCGAGAAAGCCAAAAAATCCAGTTGGTGGTGGCCCGCCGGAGTCCTAGCCAGCAGCATGGCCGGCGCCGCCGCTGTAGTGGCTTTTCGCGGATGCTGGCACAGCAAGATGAGCTGGCCCGTGGGTGTGCAGGGCTGCTCTTATCAGGTTTGTCTAAACTGTGGCGCCATGCGTCTTTTCGACGAGCAAACCTTCAGCGCCTACGGTCCATTTCGCAACGATCTGAACCAACTCCGAGCCTGGCAGAACTCTGAGCACCGAGAACCTAGTCCCGAAGCGATGGGAAGCGCCCGTCGTTAGAATCGAGCAGGTTGCCAAAAAACTCGCGTTCCGTATCAGGGCATCGCTTTACCGATGCCACAAGCCTTTTGAATTGAGATGCCCCTTTTGGGCCGATCAGCGCCAGAGAAACGTCTTGCCTCTCAAGCAGGGGAAGCCTACCAAGCGTCTGCTTTCAATGCGCTTTTCCTGACACCTGACACCCGACACCCGACACCTGCTCTTTGTACCACTCCACCGTCCGCCGCAGCCCGTCTTCAAAATTCACTAGCACCTTGTATCCCAAGTGTTTTTCCGCCAGTGTGATGTCGGCCAGTGAATGTTTGATATCGCCGCTCCGCTCCGCACCATACTTCACGCTGCCCGTGTATCCAGTCAGCGGTTGCAAAGCGCGGAAAGTTTCGTTCAGCGTAATCCGCCGCCCCGTGGCGCAGTTAAAAACGCGCCCCGCGCACTCCCCCGCCGGGGCCACGCAGGCCAGCAGATTCGCCGACACCGCGTTATCGATGTAGGTAAAGTCGCGGCTGGTTTCGCCATCGCCAAAAATTGTCGGTTGCTCCCCGCTCAGCATTTGCTTGCTGAATTTCGCGAGCACTCCCGAGTAAGGCGAAGAAGGATCCTGCCGCGGCCCGAAAATATTGAAGTAGCGCAAACAAACAGTTTCCAGCCCATAACAGCGGTAGAACGAAATCATATAAAGTTCGCTAGCCAGCTTTGCCACCGCATAAGGCGAAATCGGATTCGGGCTCATCGCCTCATACTTCGGAAGCGTAGGCGTATCCCCATAAGCCGACGACGAAGCCGCATACACCACGCGTTTCACTTGAGCGTCGCGCGCCGCCACCAGAACGTTCACCGTCCCATCCACATTGGCCCGGTTGCTCCCCAGCGGGTCCAGCACCGATTTCGGCACCGATGGAATCGCCGCCTCATGCAGCACGTAATCCATCCCCGCGCATGCCTCGCGCATGGCTTCCAGATCGAGAATGTCCGCTTCCCGAAAGTCGATCCGGCTCATTACCTCGCTAAGGTTTTCGCGCCGGCCGGTAGCAAAGTTATCCACGCCCCGCACCTCCGCGCCTCTATCCAACAGAGCCCGCACCAGTGAGGACCCAATGAACCCGGCCACTCCCGTCACCAGATATTTAGCCATATTTCATTAATGATAACGGATGGATGGAAGTTCAACGACCCACTACCCTGACGCCGCCCGTGACTGCGGTAACTGACGCTGGGTGCCCCATCCTAACGTCGCGCCTTTTGCGACGTTAGGATGGGATGCCACGGAAGCGTCCCCCTAAGCTTTTGCATTTGTTTTGCTTTTGGGTGCGCAGCGGTTTTACCGCTGCGATAGCCGCCCTATTTCCAGTGCCGGCTTTAGCCGCTGGGGGAATGTGTCGTCCAAACTGACCCGCCGCCTCATCCCTGGAGGTTGGGATTTACGGCCGGCGAACCCGTTTGGCCATCTGGTGAAACTCATCGCGCGACAGCAGCTGATTCTTCCGAAAAAATTCCGTAACTTCATCGACCAGCGCTTTCGGGTCCGCCACCGCCACCCGGCTGTTCACCGGATTCTCCCGAGCCTGTAGGCCGTCCGAGACGGCGTTATTCCCCGCCAGCATCTCGATCAGTTGCCGCAGTTGCGATCTCTGGTCCGGCTCCATTTCCGTAAAGCAGATGCCCATGCCCAGCGCCGGGTACGAAGCCCGAACCACGCCCCCGGTTTCAATCCGGAAACCGCACGACTTCAGCAGAATCTGCACCGGCGTGTCGATCGCGTTCGTGTTGCTCATTTCCACGTAGCATCCATGCAGGCTGATATCGATCAGCGTTCCCCACATTCTGATCTCGCTGCCCTCCGCGCGATACTCCACGCTCCCAGAACAACGAAGCCGCGGACTCCGCCGCTTCTCTTTCCACCCCCCAGTCGCCTTACCTGCACCCGCTCGCGCCTCACTCCGTACCTCCGCCGTGGCCGCCGTCCCGCCTTTCAGCCGCCGCAGATAGCTGACGCCCTCCTCGTCCCGGTGCGACTCTGGTCGCAAGCCAGTCTGTTCGGAAAAAATATTCGGATCCACCAAGCCTCCAGGAAACGCCCCTTATTTTGCATCGGCACATCGCCAAATAACTTTACCCCCGGGTATGGAGCGCCGGGGCTGCCCCATCCTTGCGCGTTTTTTGCGCAAGAGCCTGCCCTGAGCGAAGCCAAAGGGGTGGGATTCCACCGAAGCGCCCCGAAAGGTCTTTGCATTTGATTTTGCTTCTGTTTTTGGGTGGCGCAGCGGTTTACCGCTGCGATCAACGTCTTATTCTCAGTGCCGGCTTCAGCCGCTGAGGGAGCGACTGCGGCGTGCAACTCTGCGCCCTATTTACCCAGCCGGAAAATGCGACACCGCCCCCCGAATCCGCTGCCACAACGCCTCTTTCCCATCCCCCGTCTTCGCCGAAAACGCCACCATCGGCACTCCCCCATAAGCTTGCCCCAGCGCTTGCATCGCCTGCCGCAACTGGTTGCCCGACAGCCGGTCGCACTTCGTGGCCACGATCGCATACGGCCGTCCTTTCGCCGTCAGAAACTCGACCAACTGCCCGTCGCTTTCCTGCGGAGGAATATTCGAATCCACCAGCACCAGGCAAAGCGCCAGGCTCGACCGCTGATGCAAGTACGGATCGACAAATCGCGCCCAGTCCTCCGAAATCGACCGCGCCACCTTGGCATAGCCATATCCCGGCAAATCGGCAAACAGCAATTCCGGCCGCGGTTGCCCCGCCCGCCGCACTTCATAAAAATTGATGCTCCGCGTGCGTCCGGGAGTATTGCTGGTCCGCGCCAGTTTCTTCCCCACCAGCGCATTGATCACGCTCGATTTCCCCACGTTCGACCGTCCCAGAAACGCGACTTCCGGTACGCCGGGAGCAGGGAAGTGCATCAAGTCGCTAGCCGAGAGCAGAAATCGCGCCAGAATCCGCATAAACACAGTGTAGAGGTCGCGCCTAGCAAGCGCAGCAGCAAAATAAGCGGCCACAGAGAGGTGTTTCTCAGGAAGTTCACAGCGTGAATTTTGCCTTGAAAAGGCGCGGCTAAACAGTTTGCTGAAAAGCCCGCGTTTCGTACCAGGGCATCGCTTCAGCGATGCCGTCCTTAGAAATTGAGATGCCCCTTTAGGGGCGGGTTCACAGGTGCCCCATCCTTGCGCGTTTTTTTTGCGCAAGGGTGGGATTCCGCGGCACCGCCGAACTAGGGTCCTTGCCTGGCTCTCACACCCTCCTAAAGCCCCAGCGGACGCTTATGCCCCACATCCTTTTCTTTAATCGGACGCAGCCTGTGCCAAAGCGCCAGTCCGCCCGCAATCACCAGCCCAATCACAACGCTGAACAAAAAAAACCACCGATAAGCCGGCAGCGCGATCAGCAGAACCGCCACCACGCCAACCGCCACCACCAGCCCCGCCGATCCCCTCAAACTGAATCTTTGGGTGCTCCACTCATCGCGCACTTTGCGATGAGTGGGATTCCAGGATTCCGATTCCATTGGCGGCATGACTAGACTCCCCGAACCATGCCGCGATGCGATAGCCATCCGGCAAGAAGAAAAAGCAGTCCCGGCGCTGCAATCAAAAAGAAGAACGGCCCCTGAGGCAAGTGTCCCGAGCGCAGCAGATTCCAACCATAGAACGCGATCAGGCACGCCAAAGCCACTATCCCTCCTAACTCCTCACGCTGCCATGCCAGTATCAACCCCACGCACACTCCAACCGGCCAGAGCGCCAGCCCGATCCATTCCTGCATCGTCACGTGCGGCCCGATCACGCGCGCCGCCTCGCCGAGAGCGAACGCAAACACAAAAACTATGCTCAGAACGCTCCACACTCGCCCAATCCAGCGCGCGATGAATACGACAGAACCCCCTGTCATAATCCCTCCTTCAGCCTGCCCATCCTGGTCCCATAGCTCAATTTTAGCGCGCCTTTGTAGCGCCGGCATCCTGCCGACTGTCCCCAGAGCCTGCCCTGAGATTGCCGAGAGGGGCAACAGGGTGGTGGTGGAAAACGATTCTTCAGATCAAATCACACCGTTTCAGACTGCCTCTATGGACATTTTTAACGACCTGACCCAACATGGCACAGCTTTGTGAGGCAGCCAAGAGTTGGCCTCGGAGGTTTTCTTATGGACAATGCAACTGGCCGAAAGAGGTTTAGTTGGAGTGCGTGCGTCGGCGCGTTGGCGACCCTTGTCACCCTCGTATGCGGCGCGTATGAAATTCTGCCGCACGTTGACCCCCCGCCCGATATCAACGGTACCTGGGTAATTGAAACCAGAACGGTCGACACGTCTTACTCGGCTTTCCGAGACTTAGATTTGACCTATACGGTTCAGCTCATCCAGAACGGAAGCAATTTCACGGGGTCTGGAGAGAAGACGACCGAAAACGGACACCAGGTCGTGGGCAAAGCTCATACCCCGATTACCATTATGGGAACTATCGAAGGAAACTCGATCGATGCTTCCTTCACCGAAAACGGTGCCGAGCGGCAGAGCCACGGGGAATTTCATTGGACCCTGCGCAAGAGCTCGGGGACGGGAACTTTTATGTCCACGGCTGCGAATTCAAGAGGCACCAGCTCCTTGTCGCCATATACCGGCGGCGGGCGCTAAAAGGTTGCTGAAAAACTCGATTTTGGCCTCGCTTTTGGGTGGCGCAGCGGTTTACCGCTGCGATAAACGCCTATTTTCATTGCCGGCTTTAGCCGCTGAGGGAACGACTGCGTCGGGCAATTGAGTTTTTCCGCAGCCTCCTAAATAGCGGATGTCACACCTTTGGTCTTATTGTCGCGCTTCGGGAATTTCTGCCGTGGGTGGTGGTGTGGCGATCGGAGCCATGCTTTCGGCCTCGGATGGCATCTCCGGCAGCGGTCTTTCCAGCGCGACCGCCAGCACCTGGTCCATGTTATCGACGAAGTGCAGCTTCATAGCAGTGCGCAGGTTCTCCGGAACCTCGGCCACATCCTTCTCATTTTCCTGCGGCAGAATCACTTCGAACAAGCCAGCGCGATGGGCGGCCAGCAACTTCTCCTTCAGCCCACCGATGGGCAGCACTTTTCCGCGCAACGTAATCTCGCCGGTCATGGCCAAATCGCGCCGCACCGGAATCCGGCTCAGCGCGCTGGCCAGCGCCGTAGCGATGGTAATCCCCGCCGAGGGACCATCCTTAGGAATCGCTCCCTCCGGCACGTGCACATGAATATCCAGGCTGCGATAGAAATCGCGCGACAATCCCAGCCGCGCCGCTCGCGAGCGTATGTACGACATCGCCGCCTGCGCCGACTCCTGCATCACGTCGCCAAGTTTGCCCGTTAACGTGAGCTTGCCCTTACCATCCACCACCATGGCTTCCGTGCTCAGAATCGACCCGCCCACCTCGGTCCAGGCCAGCCCCGTGACCAGGCCGATCTCGCTTTTCTCATGGGCCAGCGTGTCGCGAAACTTCAGCACGCCCAGGTAGTCGCCAATCTTTTCCGCTTCGATCGGAGCGGAAAACGCCGCGCCTTCTTTCACTACCTTGCGCGCAATCTTGCGGCAGACGTTGCCAATTTCCCGCTCCAGGTTGCGTACCCCGGCCTCGCGCGTATAGCCGCGTATCATCTGCCGGATCGCTTCGTCGGGAAACTGGAGATTTTTTTCCGTGAGCCCCGCCTGCGCCATTTGTTTCTTAACCAGGAACTGCTTCGCGATCTCGACCTTTTCCGGTTCGGTGTAGCCGTGCAGGCGCAGCACTTCCATGCGGTCTTGCAAAGCCGGAGGAATCGTGTGCAACACGTTTGCGGTAGCGATAAAGAAAACCTGCGAGAGGTCGTACTCCACGTCGAGGTAATGATCGACGAACATGAAATTCTGTTCGGGATCGAGCACTTCCAGCAGCGCCGCCGAAGGGTCGCCGCGGAAGTCCATCGACATCTTGTCGACTTCATCCAGCATAAACACCGGGTTCTTAGTCCCGGCCTTCTTCATCATCTGAATAATCTGGCCGGGGAGCGCACCGATGTAAGTGCGGCGATGGCCGCGGATTTCCGCCTCATCGCGCACGCCGCCGAGCGACATGCGCACGAACTTGCGCCCCGTCGCCTTCGCGATCGACATTCCCAGCGAAGTCTTGCCCACGCCCGGAGGTCCAACGAAGCACAGAATCGAGCCCTTCGGGTTTTTCACCAACTGGCGCACAGCGAGAAATTCAAGGATGCGCTCCTTGATTTTCTCCAGGCCATAGTGATCTTCGTTCAGCGTTTTCTCGGCGCGCGTGATATTGCGAATTTCCTTCGACCGCTTTTTCCACGGCACCGCCAGCAGCCAGTCGAGATAGTTGCGCGAAACCGTAGACTCCGCCGACATCGGCGGCATCGCTTCCAGTTTCTTAAGTTCCTGAATCGCCTTGTCGCGAACTTCCTTCGGCATGCCCGCGGCTTCGACTTTCTTTTTCAGTTCGTCGAACTCGCTTTTTTCGCCGCGTCCCAGTTCTTTCTGGATGGCCTTGATTTTCTCGTTGAGGTAATACTCTTTCTGCGCCTTTTCCATCTGCCGCTTCACCCGCGACTGGATGGTGCGATCCATGTTGAGCTTTTCAATCTCCACGTCGAGCACATCGCCGATGCGATTCAAACGTTCGGCGGGATCGAAGATTTCGAGCAATCCCTGCTTTTCTTCGATCGAGAGTTGCAGGTTGGCGGCGATGGTGTCGGTCAGCTTCGCCGGATCTTCCATGCGCACGGCCGCGATCATAGTCTCGTAGTTCAGCGACTGGCAGAGCTTCACATACTGCTCGAACATGCCGGTGACGCGCTGCATGCCCGCTTCAATCTGTGCCGTCGTTTCCGTGGCGTAACGCGCGACGCGTACGGTCGCTTGCAGATAGCCTTCGGTTTCAACCACCTGCAAAATCTTGCCGCGTTCAATGCCTTCGACCAGCACCTTGATGTTGCCGTCGGGAAGTTTCAGGCTCTGCACGATGTTGACAATGGTGCCCACCTGGAAGATGTCGTTGGCCTTGGGTTCATCGATCGAGGCATCGTGCTGCGTGGCGAGAAAGATCTTCTTGTCGCTGGCCAGAGCTTCTTCGAGCGCGCGTACGCTGGATTCCCGGCCCACCACGAACGGAGTCATCATGTAGGGAAAGATGACTACGTCCCGAATGGGCATCATCGGCAGCTTCTTGCTCTCGAATTTTTCCTTCGGATTCGACAACGTGATCTCCCGTCTCTAATTAGGTCGTCAGGCGTTAGTTAGTCGTTGGCAATTCGGTTCGCGAACGACCAGCGACCAGCGACTAACGACCGTTCAACTTGCCGCCTTTTCGATCATGGCCAGCGAGACGTTCCGCTTCTCCACCATCTCGCGGGTTACTTCAAATTCCTTAACCTTCTTCTGACTGGGCAGACTATACATCAATTCGAGCATCAATTCTTCCAGAATCATGCGCAAGCCGCGAGCCCCGACCTTGCGCGCCATCGCCTGCCGCGCAATCGCCCGGTTGGCGTCTTCGCTGAACTTCAGCCGCACATTCTCAAACTCGAACAGCCGTTGGTATTGTTTCACAATCGCGTTCTTCGGACGCGTCAGAATTTCCACCAGCGCGTTCTCGTCCAGTTGCTGCAGCACGCCCATCACCGGCAGCCGCCCGACAAACTCAGGGATTAGCCCAAATTTGATCAGGTCCTCCGGTTGCGCTTCCGAGACCAGTTCGAAATTACGTTTGGAGGACGCAACCGTCTGTTCGGCTTCCTCTTCCGCTCCGGTGCGGAAGCCCAGAGCCTTCTTGCCCACGCGCCGTCCGATAATTTTTTCCAGACCAACAAAAGCGCCACCGCAGATGAACAGAATGTTCGTGGTATCGACCGGCGTGAATTCCTGGTGCGGATGTTTGCGGCCACCCTGGGGCGGCACGTTGGCAATCGTCCCTTCGAGAATCTTGAGCAAAGCCTGCTGCACGCCTTCGCCCGAAACGTCGCGCGTGATCGAGGGATTCTCGTCCTTGCGCCCGATCTTGTCGATTTCGTCAATGTAGATGATGCCCGTCTGGGTGCGGCTCACGTCGCCTTCGGCCGCCTGCAGCAATTTAAGAATGATGTTCTCGACATCTTCGCCCACGTAACCGGCTTCGGTCAGAGTGGTTGCATCGACAATCGCGAAAGGCACATCCAGCATGCGCGCCAGCGTTTGCGCCAGCAGCGTCTTGCCCGTTCCCGTCGGCCCGATCAGCAGAATGTTCGACTTGGTCAGTTCCACGCCGTCGCCCGTCCGCTGCCGGTTCATGTAGATGCGCTTGTAGTGGTTGTAGACCGCGACCGCCAGTTTCTTCTTGGTCTGCTCCTGTCCGATGACGTACTCGTCGAGGAAGGTCTTCACTTCCAGCGGCTTGGGCAACTGGTTGGGGACTGCAGCCGCCGGCGTCGCGGTGCGGTCGTCTTCAAGAATCGAGTTGCAGACGGCGACGCACTCATCGCAGATGTATGCCCGGGGATAATCGCTCGGCGAAGAGATGAGCTTCGCCACCGCGTCCTGCGACTTGTGGCAGAACGAACAGCGCAGCATCTCATCGGAACCCGATCTGGTTTTCACTCGGTCTTACTCCTTTTGCGGTCGCCTGGCCACGAACGCCGATCTTATCCTCTAGCGCGTCTTATAGATGATATCGTCAATGATTCCATATTCCTTAGCTTGCTGCGAATTCATGATGAAGTCGCGCTCTACGTCCTTCTCCACTTTATCCAGCTTTTGGCCGGTGTGCTTGGCCAGTAACTGATTAGTAATCTCTCTCATGCGCAGAATCTCGCGGGCATGAATGTCAATGTCGGTGGCCTGCCCGGAAAGTCCCCCCATTGAGGGCTGGTGAATCAGGATGCGCGAATTCGGCAGCGCCAGCCGCTTCTTGGCCTGCCCCGCCGAAAGCAGCAACGCCGCCATGGACGCGGCCTGGCCGATGCAGATCGTGGTCACGTCGTTCTTCACGTACTGCATGGTGTCGTAGATCGCCATGCCTGCCGTGATCGACCCTCCCGGCGAGTTGATGTAAAGCTGGATGTCCTTCTCCGGGTCTTCCTGTGCCAGGAACAGCATCTGGGCGATGACCAGGTTGGCAATGTTGTCATCAATCGGCGTCCCGATAAAGATGATGTTATCGCGCAGCAGCCGGGAATAAATGTCGTAGGCCCGTTCGCCTCGACCCGTTGACTCTATGACCATTGGTACGAGCATCAGTTGTGCCTCTTTGGATTTGGAATTGGAATTCACGTTCACCCCTTCCACACTCCTGCCCTGAACTCGATCTGGCGGCTCGGGGGAGGATCGAAATGGTCCGCGGTCATTGCTAACTACGCGGACTGACGATACAGAAAATCGAGGGTCTTCTCGTTGCGGATTCTGGTTCGTATCCTATCGAGGCCCCCATCCCGTGTCAAACGAGCGCGCACTGCTTCGGACGTCTGTTTTGACTGTTTCGCCAGCGCTTCCAGTTCATGGTCGAACTCTTCGTCGCTGACCTGGATATTCTCTTCCTCCGCCACTCTTTCGAGCAGCAATGCAGCCTTTACATCGTGAATCGCCTGCTCGCGCTGTCCCGCGCGCAAACGCGGCAAATCCATTTTCTTCATCTGTTCGGCCGTCAAGCCCTGCGCCGCCAGCGCCCGCAGTCCCCGCTCCAGCCGGATATCGATCTGCTGTTCGATCAGCGAATCGGGAACCTCAAAATCATTGCGCCGAATCAGTTCGCCCACCAGCTTTTCCTTGGCCGCATGTTCGGCTTCGTGCCGGCGCTCTGATTCCATCTGCGCGCGGATCGCCTTGCGCACATCGTCGATGGTCTGGAATTCGCCCAGCGTTTTGGCGAACTCGTCATTCATCTCCGGCAGACTCTTCTGTTTGATCGACTGCACCTTCACCGTGTACGTGAAAGTTTTTCCCGCCAGCCGTTTGTCCTGAGTGTCTTCGGGATACTTCACATCGAAGGTGCGTTCATCGCCGCCATTGGCGCCGCGCAGATGCTCGGTGAATTCCGGCATGGTGTTCGGGCCCGCGATTTCGACCAGCACTTCGTCCATGTGCACGGGCTGGCCGTCTTCCACCTTGCCAGCAACGGACTTGGGAGTGCCATCGAGCGCGACTTGCGCGAAATCGCCATCAGCGAGGGCGCGACCTTCCACCGGATTGAAGCTGGCGTGTCGTTCGCGCACATCGGCCAGCGCCCGCTCCACATCCGCCTCGGAGACGGCGATCTCCGGTTTGTCGGCGCGCAGTTCTTTGTAGCCTTGCAGCTTGATTTCCGGCAGCACCTCGAAAGCGGCTTTAAAGCGCAGCGGCTCGCCATCGTGCAAGTGCAGATCAGTCACCCGCGGCTGCGATACGGGATGCAGGCTCAGCCGCTCCGCTTCCTGCCGGAAAAAGCGCGGAATCAGCGCCTCCACCATATCGGTCTTGATCTCTTCGGAAAACCGCTGGCGAATAATCGATGCCGGAACGTGGCCGCGGCGGAAGCCGGGAATCCGCGCCACCTTCTGATACTTCTGGATCAGCGAATCGGTCTGCCGGTTGACATCCTCGACCGGAATCTCGACCGCGATTTCGCGCTTGGTGGCGCTGTCCTTAACCGCGCTTTCTTTGGCACTATCCTTCGCGCTATCTTTGATCGAACTATCTTTGATCTCAGCAGGGCTCACAGTTACCTTTCCCCTACGGCTGCGGCAGCGAAGTCGGGAGGGAAGTGCTTCCGCTGCGACGCCTGGTGCCGTAAGGTTGAGTGTAAAGACTCTGGAAGAGCAACGTCAAACGGAGGAGAGTGATTTCCTACCCACCAAAGTAACGGGCGCGGATCTTGATAGTGGAGGCACCCGCAGGATTTTGTAATTTCGTAATCGGGTAATTTTGCAATTTGAGACCAGCCGGGGTTGAGATTACAAAATGACCCGATTACAAGATTACAAAATGCCTTTTCCCAACTGGCTCAAGGTTCTCAACGCCGAGGTCATCGCCTGCACGCGTTGTCCGCGGCTGGTCGTCTATCGCGAGCAGGTCGCCCGCGAGAAGCGCCGCGCTTACCGTGATCATGAATACTGGGGCAAGCCCGTTCCCGGCTTCGGCGATCCCCACGCCCGCGTCCTGGTACTCGGACTCGCGCCCGGCGCTCACGGTTCCAATCGCACCGGACGTCCGTTCACCGGAGACGCATCCGGCAAATTCATGTACCCGGTGCTCTACGAAACCGGGTTTGCAAATCAGCCAACGGCCACCGACCGGAACGATGGCCTCATTCTGCGCGATCTCTATATCACCGCCGCCGCGCGCTGCGCGCCGCCGGACAACAAGCCTCTCCCCGAAGAACTAGCCAACTGCGCTCCGTTTCTCGAACGCGAACTCGAGGGCCTGAAGAATCTGCGCGTAATCGTTGCCCTGGGAAGAATAGGATTCGAAGCCTATCTGAACTACCTCATCAGAAGGAAGCTGATTGCAAGCAAACGGGAGTTTGCATTTCGCCACGGCGCCGAATACGCGCTGCCCGATGGTTGCGTTCTCTTGGCGTCGTATCACCCCTCGAATCAGAACACGCAGACCGGCAAGCTTACTAAGGAGATGTTCCAAAGGATTTTCAAGCGGGCGCGCCAGTTGGCCGATGATTCCATAGGGCGGATTCCGCGGTAACGAACACCTCTGGGCCGGCATGGGGGCTTCGTCGCTCCGGGATGGGCCGCCCTTTCTATTATTCTGTAGAGATGGGGCTTGCCCCGTCCTCTACGGAACTTGGGTGGTATTCAGAATCCCACGAACACAGGCTCCGGCTCCAGCAGAATGCCCCACGCGTCCTGCACGCCGTTCTGGATGTCATCTTTCAGCCCAACAATATCGCTCGCCTTCGCATCTCCGCGGTTGATCAGCGCCAGCGCGTGCTTGCTCGAAATCCCTGCCGCTCCCGCTGCATATCCTTTAGCAAAACCCGAATGTTCCACCAACCACGCCGCCGATACTTTGTGTTGCGCTTCCAGAGCGGGATACTGAGGAATCTCGAGTCCTCTCGATGCGGCGCGGGCGGCCACGTCTTTGAACTGCGCTTCGCCGAGCACCGGATTTTTGAAGAACGATCCGGCGCTGCGGCAATCGGCGTCGCCGGGGACAATCAGCATTCCCTTGCTGCGCCGTATTTCCCGCACCGCCGCGCGCACTTCGGCGAGCGAAGGAGTCTTTCCGGCAAAGTGTTTTTGCAAATCGGCGTACTTCAGACTCGGCGCACCGCCGCGCTTCAAACGGTAGTTCACTCGCAGGATGATGTAGCGGCCGCGTTCCGAGCCATTAAAAATGCTGGCGCGATAACGGAATCCGCACGCCGGCCTGGGCAAAACCACGATGTGATCTTCGTGCAAGTCCAGATTTCGCAAATCGAGAGCCCGCACCGACTCGATCGTGTCGGAGACCTCCTGTCCGTACGCGCCAACGTTTTGCACCGGGGTGGCTCCGACGCTCCCCGGAATGCCGCTGAGACACTCGATGCCCGCGCAATTTTGCGCCACCGTCTGAGCGACAAAGTCATCCCAGTTGACGCCTGCTCCCACGCTGAAGAGCACGGCATCACCGCCGGCGTCCTTCGCCGGCGGACTGGCAATACCGCCCAGCCCAATTCTCAGCACCAGCCCCGGCCATCCCGCATCGGCGACCACCAGGTTGCTTCCCCCGCCCAGCACCAACCATGGCAGCGATCGAGTTCTTGCAAACTGCACTGCCTCGCGAACCTCGTCCTCTCGCTTCAATTCCGCGAAGTAACGTGCCGCTCCGCCCACCTGCAAGGTGGTCAGTGGCGCTAGCGGAACATTCTCCTGAATCACCATCAACCCTTCACTCTGAATTGATTTGAGCATCTCATAAGCGCCGGGGCAGGCCTATTGAGATCGGAGCTACATCACGAATCGCTGGCCGAATCGCCGGTCAGGGCAACATCGGATTTTTCCTCTTCTGTCACAAATTGAAGTAAGCGCCATCACAGCGCAAACCTCCCGCGCGGCGGATCATACTCAGAGTCGACGTTACCACGCTGCAAGCGGCGTATCGTGGCCGCACACGCGGCGGTCACGAAGGGGCAGCGCGGCAATCAAGCGAGCGTTGCGCCGAGACGTGAAGGGCGTAGTGGAGTAGTTTCCATGAGGGCAGAACTGTATCTCAGCGCGGTCTTAAGCCCTGATCAGACCGAACCGCTCTCTTGCGCGCAGAAGCAAATGCTGCAACGCGCGGTCACCAAGATTGTCGTCTTGGGCGAGCAAGTGGGAGTCTCTGCGGATAAGATGGTGGAGTTGCTCGAGGAAGGCCTAACGGTCGGCCAGTTGCTCCAGTACCTGACGGCACGGTCTCGCGAAATCTCCTGAACGAAACCTCGGATTCTGTTGGGAAGCGTTTGCCGCAGGGCTCGCAATTGGGTAATCTACTGCGATGCCAACCCGGCAGGAAATCCATATCCACCAAATTGCGTCGCTCTCCCGCTCCAAGCCATTGTCCAAGTCAATGTCCAAGCCAGTGTTTTCCTCACGTTCGCTGCGGTGCACGATGCTTATTTTCGCAGTGCTCGCGCTCGGTTCGGCCGCTTCGATATCCGCTCAGGAGACAGACAAGCCGCCACTGCCGACGCGGCCCAGCCCGTCGCCAGCCGCGCAGCCTCCTCACCGCCAGGATCCGAATGCTCCGGTGCCGCCGAAGCCCGTGGCCTTGTACAATCTGTTGCAGAGCAAGTCCTACGTTTTCCCCGACATTGCCTACAGTACCGAACGGCTTTCGGCCGGTCAAAAATTTGAGCTGTTCGTGGACAACAGTGTTTCCGTGAACGCGTTCACTTGGTCGCTGCTCGGTTCGGCCGTCGGCCAGGCGGATAATTCGCCCAGCGGCTTCCACCAGGGTTGGGAGGGTTATGGCAAGCGCTTCGGGACCGATATGTCTCGCCAGGCGTCCGGCCAGTTCTTTGGGACGTTTGTGATTGCGACCGCGTTGCACGAAGATCCGCGTTTTTATGCCGAGATCAATCCCGGCTTCTTCCACGCTATAAAATACTCGCTGCAACACGTCTTCATCATGCGCAACGACGACGGAATTGAGGGAGTGGCGTGGTCGAGGCTAGTCGGGCCGGCGCTGGGCGAGGGATTGGCCACTGTGTATTGGCCTGACCAGAACCGCACCGTCGCCAATACTTTTATACGTTATGGATTGGATTTGGCCAGCCGTGCCAGTGGCAACCTGCTCCGCGAGTTCTGGCCGGTGCTGTTACAGAAGATGAGCCACCCGCCCCGACGGGCTGCCGGTCACAATTAACCGTCGTTGGCATTGGAATTGGGATTGGAAAAAGGCAGCCTTTCGTTTTCCGCATCCGCATCTAAGTGAAAAAACAGCGGTCATGCAGAATTATGGTTTGGAGAAAGTGGCTGCGTGAGTCGGCTCTATGAAAACAGGAGATGAAGATTGAGCAATCGGATACTGTTGCTGGTAGTTTGTTGCGGGCTGGTTGCCTCGGCGTCGGCGCAATTAAATTTCGAGCATCTTACCTTTAACGGAGGCGGCGGGGTGGGCATAGGCCGCGACGATGTCGCCGCCTTTGTCGGCAACTCTGGGCAAGTTGAGGCCGGAGTTGGTTTCAACCTCAACCGCTTGTTCAGCGTCGATGCCGAATATATGTATTACGACCTCGGCTTTAAAAATAGTGTGAAGATAGACCAGGGTCTGACCGGCCAAAAGGGGCATATGCAATCGATCAGCCTCGACGGCATCGTCAACGTCCCCAAGCATATTGGCAAGTTCGCCGCCTACGGAATTTTCGGCATCGGCTTCTATGACCGCACCGTTTCCGTACCGCGCCACTTTCTCCAACAGGGCACGGAGTACCAGCCCGCCTTTCTATGGTGGGACCTGAGCACGATTAATAACATCCAATACGGTCCCCTGAACGCCCAATACATATCCTCGAATTCGAAAGTTGCCGGCGGCTTTAACTGTGGTGGAGGAATCACGTATCGGCTGTACCATCACACCGAAGGGGCATCGAAGCTTCGTAATAATGCGAAGCTCTACTTGGAATGGCGCTACCATCGCGCCTATCAGAGCGACGGCAAAACCATCGTGATGCCGGTCACGGTTGGATTCCGCTGGTGACGCGGTTTTCTGGTGAGCGGCTTTTAGCTCTTGGATTCTTCGTGGAGGGACGGGCATTCTCGCCCGTCCAGGTCGTGCACAGCACGGCTCCGCTACTGCATTGACAAAGGCTTCTAGCAGGCGAGCTGGTCGCGCGTCAGTTTCAACCCGGTCAGGTTGCCGAGGATGGTCACGGCGATGTGCTCGGTACGGAAAAATTCCTCGGCAGTTTGTTGCAAGTCTTCTACCGTGACCGCCTCGATGCGCTCGATCAATTCGTCCAGACCGTAGAAATGGTCGTAGTACATTTCCTGCCGGGCGAGATTCGACATGCGCGCGGTCGAGGATTCCAGCGAAAGCATCAGGCTGCCTTTGAGCTGATCCTTCGAGCGGCGTAGTTCTTCCTCCGGCACGGGCGTAGTTTTCAGGTTGCAAAATTCCTTCACCACGCACTCGACTACTTTGATCGCCGACTCGCGCGAAGTACCCGCATAGACGCACATACAACCCGTGTCGCGGTAGGGGTTCAAATCGCTGTAGATAGAGTAGGCGAGCCCCTGGCGCTCGCGAATATTCTGAAACAGCCGCGAACTCATGCCGCCACCCAGCAGTGTATTCAGAATGTAGGAAGCGTACCGGCGTTCATCGGCCATCGGGTGCGAAGGAACGCCGATACAGATCTGCACCTGCTCCAGCGATTTCTTGTTGCGCAGGTTGATGCGCGAAAAAGTTTTGGGCGCGGGCGAGCGCAATCCGTTTTTTGCCGGCTTCACGCGCTCGAAATGTTTCTCGACGAGGTCGACAAAGTGCTTGTGGTCAAGGTTGCCGGCCGCGCTGACGATGAGATTGCCGGGAGCGAAGTGGTGTCCATAAAAACGGGAAACCACGGGGCGCTCAAACTTTCTTACCGTCTCCCGCGTCCCCAGGATGGGCAGACCGAGAGCATGATCTTTCCAGAAACTTTGGGTGAAGATTTCGTGGACCAGGTAGTCGGGATTGTCCTGATCCATTTTTATTTCTTCAAGAATGACGCCGCGCTCTTTGGCAATGTCCCCGGCATCGAAAACAGGATGCAAGACGAGATCGCTCAGCACGTCCATGGCTAGCGGAAGATGCTCGTCGAGGACTTTGATGTTGAAGCAGATGCATTCCTTCGCCGTGAAGGCGTCCATATTGCCGCCGATCGAATCGACCTGGCGCGCGATATCCTCGGCGGAGCGCGTTTCCGTGCCCTTGAATACCATGTGCTCGATAAAATGCGAGATGCCGTTCCATTCCGAATCTTCGTCGCGCGAGCCGGACTTGAGCCACACACCGATGGCGACCGAGCGGATATGGGGCATCTGCTCGGTGATCACGGTCAGCCCGTTCGGCAGGACCTGACGACGAATGCTGCGCGTCTCTTTTACCATGAGTTCGTTTCCATGAAGTTCGTTAGCATGACCCTTTATGATGTCGTCCTTATTACCTGAAACTTGGATAACTCTGGATTTCGGGCGGGTTGCTCTTACTATTCTCCCACAATCCGGGGCAAAGCGACGGCGGCTGACTTCGTAGGCTGTGTTTTCTGTAACTTACAGCGATCTAACGGCACGGTGGCTTGGCTAATTACGCTCCGTCTTACGAAATGGACAATTCTTTTTTCTTGTGTGGTGACGGGGCTTTGCCCCGTCTGGGCGGGGCAAAGCCCCGCCACCACACGACACTACTCGTTTTTTGCTAAGCCGACTTCCGCTATACTCGCCATACTCTGCCTCCGAAGAGGCGAATCCGATCGATTCGAAGAGTGACCCCAAATGGCCGAACAGAAGCTCCGCGTCCATTTCGGCGACTATCTAGGCAAAGCCGAAGTGGTGATCTATTCCGTGCTTGCCGTTTTGCTTTTTGTAACCGCGCTCGCCACCATCGCCAACGCGGGCAAGATGCTTTGGGAGGGCCTCGCCCACTGGACGATCGCCGCCGAGACCCTGCTCGTGTTGGACCAACTCCTGGTGGTGCTCATGCTGGTGGAGATCTTGCACACCGTACGCATCTCCATTCACTCGCATTTTCTGGTGACCGAACCATTTCTGGTGGTCGGCCTGATTGCTTCGATTCGGCGCGTGCTGGTGATTACCCTGGAAGCGGCTACCCTCACCAAAGGTGGAACCTGGTCGACCGAGGGTGCGAGCATCTTCCGAGCCAGCATGATCGAACTCGGATTGTTGGGTCTGCTCATCCTTATCCTGGTATTTTCCATTACGCTTTTGCGGCGATACGCTCCCGGCGAGAAAGATGTGGCAGGTTGAGGTAGCAGGCTGACGACGATGTCGGTCTAATTTGTGATCTCGATGGCGAAGTGCAATTTCTGATAGATGATTTGCCCGCCCCGAATGGTATATGCAACCTTGGCCAGGTTGCGGACGTCGTCGGCAGGGTCGGAATCAAGCACAACGAGATCGGCATCCAATCCCTTTTCCACGCGCCCTTTTTTGTCGGCCTTGAAATACCCGGCAGGATTGGTTGTGAGAGAAGCGAGAACTTCGCTCACCGACAGCGCGCGATGCATCAATTCGTATTCAAGCGAAGTGTCGTACTTGTCGGTGAAACCCGTGTCGGTGCCGAAGAGAACGGTGCCTCCATTCTCTGAAAAAGTCTTGAGTTGGTCCACACCATGTTGCACCAAGTGGGCGGCGACGTCGGGGTCGTGGACCACGGTTGTCCAAAGAGTGAGGGTTGGGATCAGAGCGGTGTGTTGGGATTTGAAAAGGGCGAGTTCCTCGGCCGTGTAGTTCGGTTCGCTAGGAACGGTATGGGCGAGAATGTCGACACGGCCGGCGAGCGCATTGTCCACCCCGACTTTATTTTGCGGATGAGCGAAAACTGGCTTGCCTTGAGCGTGGGCAACATCGACCGCAGCTTTCACGATGGCGGTGTCCATGTTCACAACCGGCTTGTCGCCCATGTAGGCGCCGGTAAAGAGCTTCATACCGTCCAGGCCCATTTTCAGGTCGTCGCGAGCCATTTGCGCGGCTTCTTCAGGTGTGGCAGCCTCGGGGAGTTGCAGTTCGGCGGGTAGATAGACGGGATGGCCGTTTTTCGGGAAAATGTCGCCGGCAAGAAGAATCTGCGGGCCGGGAACTTCGCCCGATTCGACGCGGCTCCGGAGCGCCAGAGAGTTGCGCGGATCGGAGCCCAGATCCCAGACCGTGGTGAAGCCCCAGCTCGTGAGCATTTCCCACATGTGGTTTCGGAGCGCGGCAGCCGGCGCCTTGGCCGCATTGTTCCAGGCTGGTTCGGTAAGGTGGACGTGGCTATTCCAAAAGCCTGCAACAATGGTTTTTCCGGCACAATCGATGACGCGCGTACCTTTCGGAATTTTGACTTCGGAGCGCTTGCCGACAGCCGTGATGATACCGCCGGAGGTGAGAACGACCGCGTCCCTCAAGGGAGCGGCGGTGGGCGAAGAGTATACGGTGGCGCCAACCAAGGCGAGGGCCTGCGGGCCGGCCGCCTCGGCTGGGAATGCTGTTAAGAAAACCACCACCAGCAAGCCAAGGGCGGAGGCGCATCGTCGGATCACAGGTCGGATCATAGAGGATCTCTCGGGTGAAATCAGACTATATTACGGCGTTACACTCAGAATTACACTCAAAGACAACGGGTAGTGGTGCAGTCTGAAGCGGCTTTTGAAGGGCACGGCTTCGCAGCGCGCTGCACAACTCGATTTCAGTCTTGCTTTTGGGTGGCGCAGCGGTTCACCGCTGCGATAAACGCCTTATATCACTGCCGGCTTTAGCCGCTGAGGGGCGGCAATTTTCAAACTGTACCACTACGGAGGAGGACACTGTCCCCCACATGAAAACTCAGATCGCCAATTCGCTGTTAGGACTTAATCTGCAGGAACTCACCGATCTTGCGCTGGCGTCGGAGCAGCCCGCCTATCGTGGCCGTCAACTATTCGACGCCGTATACCGGCAAAGGATTGAGCGGCTGGATCAGGTCTCGACGCTGCCGCTCGAGTATCGCGCTCATCTGGCGGACGAGGGCTGGGACGTGGGGCTTCCGAAGATTGCGCGCAAGTTCGTTTCGACCGACGGCACCGTACGGTATCTGATGGAACTCTCCGACGGCGAAACCGTTGAAACGGTCTGGATGCCGGAAGGCGATGGCGGGGAACGAGGAGATGGAAGCGAAGCCGGTGACGAGATTGAAGCCGGCATAGATGCGGAAAGTGTGGTGGCAAGTGTGGTGGCGGGGCTTCGCCCCGCTGGACGGAGCGGAGCTCCGTCACCACATGACAATTTTCGCCGGGCCACCATTTGTGTATCGAGTCAGGTGGGGTGCGCGGTGAATTGCAAGTTCTGTTTCACCGCGCTGCTCGGGGTCAAGCGCAATCTGGACGCCGGAGAAATTGTCGGGCAGATCGCGTCCGTGCTCCGAGACCAGGGAGTCGACCCTCCTCTGCAGCGCGTCAACCTGGTGTTCATGGGCATGGGCGAGCCCTTCTTGAACTACGACAACTTCATGAAGTCGGTGCGCCTGCTAGTGGAGGGCGTGGGGATTCCCGAGTCGCGCATGACCGTGTCGACGGCGGGGATCGTGCCGCGGATTCGCGATTTTGGACTGGAGCCGGTGCGTCCGAAGCTGGCCATTTCGCTGAACGCGCCGAATGACGCGTTGCGCAGCGAAGTGATGCCGCTGAACCGCAAGTGGAACCTGCAAGAGTTGATGAAAGCGGCGCGGGAATTTCCCCTGCGGACGCGCGAGAAGGTGACATTTGAGTACGTTCTGTTGGCGGGAGTAAACGACGCTCCCGAACATGCGCGTGAGGTAGTGGAGTTAGTGCGAGGTGTGCGTGCCAGAATCAATCTGATCGCCATGAACCCCGGGACAGAGCTGCCCTACGGGACACCAGAACGGGAGCGGGTAGCGGCGTTCAGGGAAATATTAGTGGCTGCAGGCCTTCCGGCATTCGTGCGGCGTCCCCGAGGCCGCGACATTTCTGCCGCCTGCGGACAGTTGAAGCGGACAGTGGAAGGCTGAAGATTTCTAGCGGGTGTGTCGTTGAGGTCCAATTTTCAAGCGTGAACCTAACCGCTCACCGCAGCCTTCCGACGAGAACTGCGAGAGCCGGAGCGACCTTGCGCACTAGAACGGCCAGGCAAGCCGGAATGAATCCGCGCTTTTCGGTGCGCGGAGCCAGGGCGCACCGTGAGCATGGTCTTCATTTTCAGCCGATCGGAATAGGTCAGCAGCTTCTCCACACTCACTTTTGCGATCTTGCCTCGTGTCAAATTGCTTATCGAGGGTTGATATTCGTCGAGAATCTCAACCAGTTGGTTCTGCGTGTAACCCTGCTTCTCGATTTCCCCGAGAATAGCGTCGAGCAGTGTCGCTTTGATCTTTAGGGCGGACGCCTCGGAACGCGACAGGCCGAGGTCGTCGAAGACATCCCCCCGGGTGACATGGCTGGGTTTATTCCCTGACTTCATTCGTTTTTCTCCTGTTGAACCCGGCTCAGAACTTGTTTCATTCTGGCCCGCGCGGTCGCGACATCTCGCGGGTCCGTCTTTCGGCTTTCCTTTTCGAAGCAGTGCAGTACGTGAATTACGCTGCCTATCTTCGTTAAATAAATGATCCGGTACCAAGCCCGTTCATCCGATTCCTTAAGCTCCCAGACGCCTTTTCCAATCGATGGCATCGATCGCGTTTCGCACGCGGGAAACTCACCGTTCTGTAGTCTGCGTAAAGAGTAGCCTAGGCTCAGTTTCACGTCTCTTGGGAATCCGCTCAAAACTTCCTTCGCGTCTCCCTCCCAGTGAATCTCTGCCGGCATGCGCCGACCGTAGTTTCGTGCACGCATAGATATTCGTTCCGGGTGATCTCATTATACAATATTTACTATAATGTGCGAGACGGAAAGTCAAGGGTTTCAAAGAAAAGATGTATGTCGTTGAAGGCGGACCTTGAAACTCTGAAACCTCGATCCTACGAGCCGCTGCGAGCCGCCGTTCGGCTGGCTCCGACAAACGTCGCACGCATGCCGGCACTAGTCGCGACTCGCAGTTCCATCCGGAAAGCGGTGCGACCCGGCGTCGCTGATTGCAGAAGCCGGCCGCCATGCTCTTCCACGATGCGGCAGCACGCGCTCAGTGAAAGCGTAGCCGGCTTGTTCGCGCCTTCGGAGTGGAGCGGCGAAAACAGCGAAAGTGGCAACGAACCGGGTTCGCAAGAGGAAAAGTCAATCTGAACCAGTTCGCTGCTCTTGCTGTGCGTGCCCACGAAGAGTGTGGGGTGGTTTTCGCGGTTGAGGCAGGCCCGGATCTGCCCGGCAAGGTGAATGCACACATGGAGAATCTGGTTGGAGTCGGCGAGCACGAGCGGCAGTGAAGGCGAGAGTTCGAGGCGAATCGAACCGGCCTCCGCTTCCAGTTGCGGAGCCAGCAAACGCACCGTGGTTTGCATCACGGAGTTGATGTCGACTGCGGCCAGCTGCGCCGGAGCCTGCCGGGCAAACGTCAGCAGGCTCGCCACCAGCGCAGTGGTGCGTCTCACCTGTTCGCCGATTTGTGCGGCTTGCACTTGTTCTTGGCCAGGCAACGTGGAGGCGCTCAGCAGGTCGGAGTATCCCAGCATGGCGGTGAGCGGGTTGTTGATTTCGTGCGCGGCTCCGCCCACCAACTGGCCGAGCGACGCCAGTTTCTCCGACTGAATGAGTTTTTCCTGCAGGCCTTTGAGGTCATCGAACGAACCGCGCGACCTTTCAAGCAACAGCGACAGTTCGTCGCGCAGCAGCCGTTGGCGCCAGAACACCACAACTCCCATCACAACCATGGCCAAAAGACTTACGGTAATGCGAAAGGCTCTCACCGCGGATGGCACGTCTGTATCCAGGTCCGCGCGCATGGCGGCCCAGAGCAGGCTGAACAGAGCCACCATACTCAGCCGCGTGATCCAGATGCCCAGCATGGGCCGGGATGGTTTCGAGTCCGACAAGTGCAGGCGAAGCGCCAGTAAGGGAGTCGCGGCCATCCACGCGATGGAAACGGTCAGCGGAATGTCATACAGGCTGCCGCTGTAGTAAAGCTTGTGACCGATAGCCCAATTGGCAACATACGAACTGGAAGCGTAGAGTGCGCTCGCCCCCAGCAACTGTCCGTAAAGCTGCCGCCATCCGCCCTCCGCCGTGTAGGCGAGCACGGCAAGCGAGCCCAGCAGAACCAGTTTCTCGGTCAGATACGCCAGGTTGAAATTGGCGCTGTAAGTTGCCTCATCCACTTGCACCGTTTGCCACGGGATCACGGTGTACACATAAACGAAAACCCACCACGTCAGCAGAAGCGTAAAGTCGAGCATGCGGATCCGTTCATCGCGCTCATCTTCCCGCAGATGGGGAAGCACGGCGAGCGCGGCGATCATCGGTACCAGATGCAGGAACAGAACGATATCGCCCAGAAACGGATCGGGCACATCCACCCGCCGGAACACTTCAAAGTAACTCCACATGCACTGATAAATCAGCCAGAAGAGCATGCCCGCGCTCATCAGGATCCAGAAGAGCCGGATATGCAACGTGGGGCAGCGCGCGCGAGAGAGATTGGGCAGGAACGCCGTGGTGGCAACCAGCAGTAGACTGCCCTGCACCAGGTCGCTGGCAATGGTGAGCGCCGCTCCCCTGTGCATGAGCAGAGACATCGCAATCTGGGCGACCACCAGCGCAATCAGCAAAGAGACCCAGAGTTTGGTGCGTGCGGCCAAGGCAAACTACTCCGCATTCATTCTAGAGGTTGATGCGAGGTAGGAGAAGGATTACCAAGGTAACCGCTGGCCGGAGGATTCCCACTACCAAAAGACGCGGCTTGCCACGTCTCCTACCCGCCGACAAAAGACACGGGTCGAGCCTCGCTTTTACCAACCACCTCATGGAGTTCGTTCACGATTGCCTCATTTCGAACAAACCTAAAACCACCAAGGTCACGAAGTTGCACAAAGCTCTTGTGTGTGGCTTTTCCTTCGTGTGCCTTCGTGACCTTGGTGGTGGGGCTTTTTCTGGGGGCGCATCGTCAAATTGAGCCACTATTAGTTTGTTGACGATTGCCTTTAAAGTGGGCGCTTCCATTTACAATGTATTGCTTAACCATACAGCTCCATCATGATCGCGTAAGCTGATCGTGTAACTTGATCGCTGAACGAGCGAGAGCCTATTGTCCGGAATGTTCCCTCAATACCGTGATCTCTGGCGCTTCCGAGCGCCGCTCAGTGTGGGCGAAATCCGGCGCACCGAGCGTTGGCTGGCGACGGCGCGGGTGGCACTGGCGATTGCCGCCGAAGTGACCCTCTGGATGCAACCGGTGCGCGGCTTTGCGCATTCGCGCTGGCTGTTCTGGTTGCTCACGGTGTACTTCGTGCACGCCGTCGTGGTGATGTTGCTCCTGCGCTTCCGGCCGCAGTCCACCAGGGCTTTCCGTCTGGTGGTGCACGCCGCCGACATCGTCTGGCCAGTGCTGATCTATCTGTTTGCGACCGCGCAGCGCGGCCCCTTCGTGCTCTTCTTCGTGTTTGTGCTGGCCGCCGCCGCCTACCGCTGGGGACTTTGGGAAACCGTGGCCACCGCCGTCTCTGCCGTCGTCCTGCTTTGGATCGAGGCGTTCCTGGTGCGAGCGGAATTGCAGTGGACCCACTTCCTGCAACTGGGCGTGAGCCCGCACGAGCTCGATTCCCAGCAGTTGGTCATGTTCTCCGTGTACCTGATAGTGCTCGGATTTTTGCTCGGCTACATGTCGGAAAACCAGAAAAAAGTGCGGGCCGAGCGCGCCGTGATCACTCGCATTCTCAGTTCCACGCGGGTCGAGGCCGGACTCACCGGAACCATGCAGCAGATTCTCGGCGAGGTGATGAGCATCTACGGCACACGCCGCGTGCTCAGTGCCTCGCAGGAAGTGCACAGTTACCGCGTATTTCTGGCGGAGATGACTCGCGGCTCCGAGAGTCCTGAAACCCTGCGCTGGCGCGAGGCTCTGCCCGAACGCGAGAAAGTGTATCTCTTCGACTCGCCTGCCGATGCCATTTACGCCGCGCGGCGCGCCACTGGTTTTCAGGCCGTGTTGCTCGATCGCGACGGCGGCCGGCTGCGCGACGGGAACGCGGAATTTCTCGCTGCCCTGGCGGCCGTCGAGAAGTTTGACGTCGTGCTTTCCGTGGGCTTGCTGTTCGGCGCCGAGTGGTCGGGCCGCGTCTTCCTCTTCGATCCCGCCATCATGGGCGATCCGGAGGAGGAATTGCGTTTCTTGCAGGAATTTGCCCACCAGGTGGCGCCCGCCATCTACAACGTGTACCTGATGCGCCGCTTGCGCGAGCGGGCTGGAGCGGTCGAGCGGGCGCGCTTCGCCCGCGAACTTCACGATGGCGCCATTCAATCGCTGATCGCCGTCGAAATGCAGATCGACGTTTTGCGGCGACAGTCGGGAGAACACTCGCCCGTAGTCAAGGCGGAGCTGGGGCGAATCCAGAAACTGCTGCGCGAAGAAGTGCTGAAGTTGCGCGAACTGATGCAGGCCATGAAATCGTTCGAAGTGGATGCGGACCGGCTCCTGGGTTTCCTTTCCGACACGGTCGAGCGCTTCCGGCGCGAGACCGGAATCGCCGCCGAATTCGTCAGCGAACTGGAACGCGTCGATCTCGCCCAGAGGGGCTGCCGCGAACTCGCCCGCATTGTTCAGGAAAGCCTGGTCAACGTGCGCAAGCATAGTGGAGCGCACCATGTCCTGGTACGGCTGGCCCAGCGAGCCGGCAATTTGCAATTGACGGTCGAGGACGACGGCAAAGGCTTTTCTTTTTCCGGAAGACTCTCCAACGCGGAGTTGGAGTCGTCCGGCAAGGGGCCGGCCGTGATTCGGGAAAGAGTGCGCCTGCTGGCGGGCGAACTCGCGATAGAATCAACTCCGGGGCACGGCGCACGCTTGGAAGTCCGGATACCTCCGGCGAGGAAGGCAAATCATGGATAGGCAGATCATGGATAGGTCAACCGCGGATCGGCCCACCACCGATAAGCCCATCACTGATAAGCCAGTGATGGACAAGCCAACGATGGATAAGCCTATGATGGAAAAACGAACGCATCCCATACGCATCGTGATTGCCGACGATCATCCCATTTTCCGCGACGGCCTGCGTCGCCTGCTCGAATCCGAAGGCGACATGGAAGTGGTGGGCGAGGCCTGCGACGGCCTCGAGGCGGTAAAACTGGCCACTCAGATCAAGCCCGACATTCTGCTCCTCGATCTCGCCATGCCGCACCACACCGGCCTTGATGCCTTGCGCGATCTGAACACCCGCGGTGCGGGCGCGGTCCGCATCATCCTGCTGACGGCGGCGGTAGAAAAGAAACAGATGGTGGAGGCGCTGCAGCTGGGAGCCCGCGGCGTGGTCCTCAAAGATTCCGCCACCCAACTCTTGCTCAAGGCCATTCATGCCGTGATGGCCGGGGAGTTCTGGGTAGGCCGCGAGAGCGTCTCCAACCTGGTGCAGTACCTGCGCAACCTGATGCAGAGTACCAATGAAGAAACCAAGCAGAAAAAATTCGGCCTTACGCCCCGCGAATTGGAAATCGTATCCGCCGTCGTGGCCGGCTATGCCAACCGCGAAATTGCCGAGTACTTCAAAATCAGCGAGGATACGGTGAAGCACCACCTCAGCAATATCTTCGACAAACTAGGAGTTTCCACCCGCCTGGAGTTGGCGCTGTTCGCCGTGAACCAAGGACTGCCTCTGAAAACGATTGTGTAAAAATCGGTCGATAGTCGTTAGCAGGCCCTCAACACCCGGCGGCTAACGACCAACGACTAACGACGAACGACCAGCGACTAACGACCAACTACGCCCCTCCCGCCAGATCATCCAAACCAAAACGCTCATCAGCACGACAGAGATTTGCAGATGTGTCCAGCGGGCAATGGGCCCACCCGCGAGCGGCGACAGGTATGCCAGGTAAAGAACGACTCCCATGTAGGAGGCGGACCCCGGCGGCTGCGCGATCAATGATGACGAGTGCGAGACATCGATAAGCCAGTCTGACAGCAACAGAAATACCGGAGCAAGAATCACCAGGTCATACACGATCAAGTGCGGCGCCACCAGCACGCTGGCCACGAGCAGCGATGAATAGCGCAGCCCCAAAGGAAGTGTCGGGCGGTGGGACCACACTGCAGCCGTCAAGCCCAGTATCACCACAGAGCTTAAGACGTAGACGGCGAACGGTACTGTGCGCCCGGGAATGAGCAGGCTCCAGAACATTCGCAAGGAGTGCGCCTGATACGGCTTGGGCTCGAGCACCGGGGTGTTATAGACCACGTTGCGCAACGTGCGCATCCATGCGCGCACGCACTCCGGGCCATAATAGCTCGCTGGCACAGCCAGTTGAGCCGCTGCGGACAGTATGCCTCCCGCCATGACTCGCCATGCACGCGTGTAGGCGAATACGAAGGCCGCCGCAATTCCCAGCTGCGGCTTAAAAATCAGGCATCCCAGCGCCAATCCTGCCAGAAACGGCCGTTCGTCTCGCAAGCAGAAAAATGCCGCCGTGAAGCATGCCAGCGCCATTGCCGACGTCTGTCCCCATACGATCAGGTGGAAGAACCCGGGAAATGCGATCGCCAGCAGCAGGACGGTTAGGCGTTCATTCCTCAGGGTTGGGCACGCCCGCCACAGCGCGAAGCAACAGAGGCCGTAGAGCAGCGCACTTAACACCAGCCAGACGACCAAGGCTGCGCCGTAGGGTAGAGCCGCCAATGGCGCGAAGAACATTGAGACCTGGGGCGGGTACATGGGGATATATCTGATTCCGGCCGCGGCCGGAATGCGCCGCGCCGTGAGTTCTGCCTGCGCGTCTGTGTCGTATAAGTCGGCCATACGATGCGCAAGCCCGACCGATCCCAGCGTATAAAGATGCGAAAAGTCGGTCCCCTTCAGATTTCCGTTACGGTCGAGTAGGCCAGGCGCGGCGACGTTCCAAACGTAGACTGACCATAAGCAGAGCGCCAGAATCATCCCGTGAGCGCGGCAACCGCCTGCCGTTAATCCAGGAAGTCCAACCAGTGGACATGGGGCAAGCCTACAATGTAAATCAAGATTGGGTAGTAGTTCACTTCGTAGTAGCTCACTTCAACGATACGCCCTCAAAGACCCTGAACCACGAACCACACAAAGTGCCATGAAGGTGTTAAATTCTACTGCTTTTTCCTTTGTGTACCTTCGTGCCCTTCGTGGTGGACGTTTTGGCGAAATGAGCCACTACCCAAGATTCTGCGTTCAAAGCTCGCGCAATCATCGCGTAATCAATAGCTTGGCCAGATGTAAGGGGTATCCCCGAGGACTTAGCACGATAGTGCCATAGCAGGCACGCTTGTGCTATTGGGGAAGGCTCGCGTTTACGATAGTTTAACAATTACACGGTGGCGAACGACTGTCCGAGATCGTGTCGGAAGCCCGAGTAGCGCCGTTGATCGGGGGCAAACGTGATCAAAAAAATCCGTCAGCTTTGGACTGAAGAGCACGGTCAGGACGTCGCGGAATACGCCGTTATGCTCGCGGTCATCTTAGTCATCGTGATTGGCACGGTGAAACTGATTGGCAGCAATGCCAACAACGTGTTCTCGCAAGTCGGCAGCAGTTTGGGTACGCAATAGCCTTCCCGAGAACTCAGTTTTTGTGTCGAGCAGCGTTCCCCTGATTTGCCCGCCGGCCTTTTTTCCCAAAAGGCCGCGTATAAACCTCGCAACCTCAAAGTTTCGATTAGGCTCCCTCAGCGTGCACCGGAACGTATGCGTTCGCCTGCGCCTTGAGATCTCGCTTCTTCCTACTGTCCTGATGGAGCAACCGCCGTTTTCTCCGCCGCGGGAGCCTCTTTCCCCGGAACCGCCGTCCCCAGCCGGGTGAGGAATGGGAAGAACGGCGTCACTTCAAAGGGCATCTTGTCCGCCGCTGCCGTGACCGCGACAGGCTTGGTCTTGATCAGTTCCAGTTGATCGTTCCAGGGCTCAATCTTGACCCGCCCGCCCAGCGGAAGCGCCGCGATCTGATCAGTCTTTTTAGGGTCGAATTGCGGCGAGGCCGTCATCAATGACGACATACGAGTGGCATCCCCGTTCAGCAGGCTGTCGCCGAGATGCGCCCGTATCAGATTCTTCAAAGCCGGAGCCCGCGCCTGCACCGCTTTGAGGAACAACCCCGCATTGCCCAGTTTGTCCTTGTAAGGAGAATTGTTGAGCAGTTCGATTGCTTTCTTGTCGGCGGCTTCTTCTTCACCCTTATCGCGGGCAAAATCCAAGCGCTCGAAAGTGCGCTCATCGGGAAAGAACATGCGGTCATTGAAGGCAAGCTTGGTATCGAGGTGATGACCGAGCACGATGTGCGCCAACTCGTGGCTCAGAATCATGGCCAGCGACGCTTCGTCGGGTAACACATCGATCATGCCGCGGCTCATCACGATCGTGTGACCAATGGTGAACGATTCCAGCGGCGTCGTCATCAGTACCCGGCACCTGATCTCCGGTTGAATATCCAGGTTATTGGTGACCATCACATTGTTGACGACGGTCGCTAGCACTTTGTCGATTTCGCCTTCCGGCGCCAGCAGCCCGACCTGCTGCAACCGGTCCAGCACGTTGATTTCCGCCTGCCGTTCCCACTGCCGCTGCGCTTCGATGGGCGTGGCATCCTGCGCCTTCTGACTCTGGTCCTGCACCGCCTGCGGAGCGTCGACTGTGATCTCAGTGAACTCCGAGTTGCGCCGGAGATCCCTCAGGTTATAGCCCCAGAGCCGCGTCTGCGCCTTGTAATCCAGGGTCTGCCCCAGTCGATATTTCAAGTCCGATTCTTCCGAATAAATCATCGC
>Ga0074044_10000451_pt1 | contig 40414 bp, 38 predicted proteins | sample BogForMeECP23OM1_FD_94443 | JGI IMG/M metagenome (GOLD analysis project Ga0074044, IMG submission 94443) | Bog forest soil microbial communities from Calvert Island, British Columbia, Canada - Bog Forest MetaG ECP23OM1 | ecosystem: Environmental > Terrestrial > Soil > Wetlands ...
ATTAAAGGGTGAATTTGGAAACTTGTTCTCCGATAGCGAAGCATAGGAGCGTCTTGAGATCATTGGAGATCAGTAAGTACGTAGCAGAATCCGTCAGTTTGTATTTTTCAACACCCTGCTAGTACCTTGTTACCCTCGCCCGCTCAGTTGCGGGAGAAGGAACGGCGTCCGCGCCTGGGGTGAGGGTCCTTTGCGTGCGCTCACGGCAATCCCGCTCGCGGTATTTCCACTAGCGTGGTTTCGATTCTTCCGCCTCGCGTCGCGCGGCATTTCTCGGGATCGGAATTGGGCGCGGTCGCGACAAACAGCGTCCGCCCGTCGGCGCCGCCGAGCATGCATGCGAACGCGTCCGTCTCCACCCTGATCCGCTCGGCGACCTCGCCGCCCGGCTTCACCCGAATCACTTCCGACGCCGTCGGACACGCCACCCAGATTGCATTCTCGGCGTCCAGGCAAATTCCATCAGGCAAACCGTTTCCCAAATCCGCCCATAGGCGCCGATTCGTGAGCGACCCATCCGCACCGATATCGAACGCCGTCAGGCGCCGCGCAAACGTCTCGCCAACGATGAGCGTCCTTCCGTCCGGCGTGATCACCATCCCGTTTGGGAACATCAATTCGTCGGCCACGACGCGCGCGGTGCCGTCCGGCGCAGCCATCACCAGCGTCGTCCCGCGCGGCTTCTCGCCCGCGTGCAGATCGAATCCAAAGTTGCCGACGTAGGCGCGCCCGCGCGCATCGACGACCATGTCGTTGCAATCAAACGGCGCGAGCTTGCTCAAATCGGCGGCCGTCTTCAGCCCGTCGCGGTCCAGACGCATCAGCTTCCGATCCGTCATCGACACGACCAGCATCCGTCCATCCGGCAACCATCCAAGTCCCGACGGCCGCGCCGGCACCTCGCAGACGAGTTCGCGCTTGCCCGCGGTATCGACCGCGAGCACCTGATGCGCGTGCATGTCGGAGAAAAAGAATTTTCCGTTGCGCCAGCGTGGGCCTTCGGGAAACGCAAGCCCGCCTGTCAAAACTTTCAGCGTCCGCATTTGATTCTGAACCTCTAATCCAGCGCGCCCTTCGCCCGCATCGCTTCGACCTCTGCCGCGCTGAAGCCGAGCAATCCCGTCATCACCTCATTAGTATGTTGGCCCAGCACCGGCGCCGCCGTCTTCACTTCGCACGGCGTGCCGCTCATCCGCCACGGGATTCCGCAATGCTGGCGTTTGCCGACTTTGAGATGCTCGCGATAGACGAAGTATCCGCGCTGGTTGAGATTCGGGTCCTCGGAAAGATACTTGGCGTCGGCGCAAGCTCCGGCGGCGACTCCAGCCGCCTGCAGAAACGTCACGACATCCGCGAGCTTGCGCGTCGCCGTCCACTCACTGACTATTGCTTCGAGCGCATCTTCATTGCGCTTGCGCGCCGCCAGCGTGGCGAATCTCGAATCGTTGGCGAGTTCGGGTTTGCCCACCGCGCGCGCCAGCCGCGCCCATTCGGCGTCGTCGGCGCATATGACCGACACCCATTGATCGATGCTGAGGTCGAGGATTTTCTCGGGCAGATCGAGGCACTTGAAAATCCCGTGCGGCGCCATCTGCGGATCGCGGTTCCCGACCCGCTCCGGCTCGCGCCCGTTCATCGTGTACTCGAGAATCCCCTCCGCCAGCAGGTCGATCGCGCATTCCCACTGGCTCATGTCGATATACTGTCCCTCGCCGGTTTTCGCGCGATGGAACAGGGCGCTGATCACGGCGAAGGCGCCATGGATTCCCGCGTTGGGGTCGGCGTAGCTGAAGCCGGCGTGCATCGGCGGAAATCCCTTATAGCCAGTCAGCGCCGACAACCCCGACAATGGCACCTGCGCCGGCCCGTATGACACGTAATGACTCTCCGGTCCCGTGTCGCCGTAGCCCGACAGAGTAACCATAACTACATTCGGATTGACCTTCTTGACCGCCTCGTAGCCGAATCCCATCCTTTCGAGCACGCCCGCCGCGAAGTTGTTGATCACCACGTCGCTCTGCCTGATGAGCCGCCACGCGGCTTCTCTGGCCTCGGGATGCTTGAAATTCAGCGACAGCGATTTCTTGCCCTGGTTGTATTGATTGAAATAGCCGGACTTGTCGATGCTGTCGAACACGGCGTCGGGCCACGGCGGCAGCATCCGCGTCACGCACGGCCGCGTCCTGGTCTCGATCCTGATCACCTCGGCGCCAAGATGAGCCAGTTGCAGGGTGCAATATGGTCCCGCCCACACCCAGGTAAAATCGCAAACTCGAATTCCCGACAGAGGAGGCTTCGCCATCGCTAAATCACACCCTTGCGCTTGAGTTCGTCGAGCCGCGCTGGCGAAAGCCCGAGCTGTGTCCCGAATACTTCCGCATTATGCTGTCCCAGGGTCGGTGCCGGCCGCCGAATTGTCCACGGCGTGCGCGCGTACTTCAGCGGCGCGCCCGGATACAGGTGCGTGCCGGCCACAGGCTGCGCGATCTCGACGAAAAATCCGCGCGCCTTGAGATGCTCCGAGTTGAGCAGATCGCCCATCGTTGACACCGGTGCAAACGGCACCCGCATGGCCTGCGCCTTGCGATACAGATCGAGCACGGTCTGCTGGCTGACCCATGGTTCAAGCAACACTTTGAGCGCGTCCCAGTTCAGCGCGCGCACCAGCCGATCCTTGAAAATCTCCTCATCGGCCCATTCGGGATTGCCCATGATCTCGACGAAGTTGCGCCACTGATGCTCCTCGATGCAGCAGAGAAAGATATAGCCGTCCTTGCACTGCATCGCCGCGATGGGCGCCAGCGGCTTCTGCCCATACCGCGTCGAGAGCGTTTTCATGTACGGCCAATACTCGAAAGTCATCTCGAGGATCGACGCGATCGATTCCTGGATCGAGACCTCGACATGCTGCCCGGCGCCGTCGCGAAGCTGCGCGAATGCCGCCGCCACGGTAGCCGTCGCGCCGTGCGCTCCGCCCTGGTATCCCGCCTGCTGTCCCGCGGTCTTCAGCGGCGGCAACTGCGGAAAATCCGGGGCGCCGTTGAGCACGCACACGCCGCCCGCACACCAGATGGTCAATTCCTCGGCGCGGTAGTTGCGATACGGACCCGTCAGTCCGAACGGCACGATCGACGTCATGATCAACTTCGGATTCGCGCGACGCATCCGCTCGTACGTAAGCCCGACGCGATCCATCTCGGGCGGCGTGACATTGTGAATCAGGATGTCGGCATCGGCGGCCAGCTTCTCCAAAATCTCGAAGCCCTCGGGCTGCGTGATGTCGAGCGTGACGCCGCGTTTGTTGGTGTTGAGATAGAGGAACAGCCCGCTTTTCTCGGGGTGCGCGACATCGCCGGGAAACGGCCCGCGCGTGCGCGCGCGATCGCCGGCGCCCGGCCGTTCGATCTTGACGACCTCGGCGCCCATGTCCGCCAGCAGCTTGCTGCAATACGGCGCCGACACCATCTCCCCCACTTCAACGATCCTTAAACTGGATAACGCTCCCGCCATCGATACTCCGTCTATACCAGATTGCTGAATTCTACTCCGGAAAAACCTGCCGGAACGGCTTCACCTCGACGTGCTCGAATACGCCGCCGGTCGTGTATGGATCGCCATTCGCGAATGCGGTCGCTTCAGCTTCGCTCTCCATATCGACGATGATAAGACTGCCGCTGCCGTCGGTGAATGGCCCCGCGATCCTCACCTTGCCGGCGCGTGCCAGCGGCCGCAGATTGTCGAGATGAGCTGGCCTTAGCCGCGGCCGCAGCGCCGCGCCGTCGGGTCCGTCATGGCCGATAATCACGAACAGCATCGCATCGTCCTTCTGAAGAAAAAAATACGCCTGGATGAGCCCGTGATAATTAGCACGGCACGCCTGCGCCCGCAAAATCACCCGGAACAAACGCGGCAGAGCCGATTATCGACCGGAAGTCCGAAATCCGCGTGAAGTTTCGGGAGAGAGCATCAGGGCGCATTGAGCTCAGTGCCATGCGCCCTCAACGAACAAATTTGTGCTAATCGCGCTTGAGCGCGAGGATCGAGCGGACTTTGGCGCCGATGTCCGGCGCTTTCACTACGTCGGTGATGATCGCCACGGCGTCTGCGCCGGCCGCGAGAGTTTCCGCGACCCGCGCTTCGGTGATCCCGCCGATCGCGACGATTGGAATCCTTACGGCGGCGCGTACCGCGCGAAGATTGTCGAGACCGACCCCGGCGGCGATGTTCTTCAGTCCGCCGGGATACATCGGTCCGAATCCGATGTAGTCCGCGCCGCCATTTTCGGCCGCGCGCGCTTGCTCGAGGTTGTGAGTCGAGACTCCAATTATCTTGTTTTCGCTGGGACCGGCGATTCGCCGCGCCGCCTCGAGCGGGAGATCCTCCTGCCCAAGATGCACTCCGTGCGCTTCGGCGAGAATCGCGATATCGACCCGATCGTTGACGATTAGAATCGCGCCGCGGCTGCGGCACAACTCGGCAATCGCGCGCGCCGCCGCCAGAAAATCGCGCCCCGGCGCATCCTTCAGCCTCAGCTGCATGATCCGCGCGCCGGCGTCGAGCAGAGTCTCCGCCAGTGAGAGCGGCTCATGCCCGCCGGCCGGATCGACCATCGCGTAAAAATGGGAGGGCAGCCGCGTCATCCGCCGGGAGATTTGGTCAGTACGATCTTGTGGTCGATGATCTTCTTGCGCAGCGTGTTGCGATTGAGCCCCAGCATCCGCGCCGCCCGCACCTGGTTGCCGCCGGCGCGCTTGAGCGCGAGGTCGACCAGCGGACGCTCGATTTCCGCCACCAGCCGGTGGTAGAGGTCGCGCGGTTCCTCGCCGCCGGGCGAATCGAACCATCCCGCGATGCGCGCCGAGATGATATCGCCGAGCGTGGCGCCGTCGGCCGCCGCGCTCGCTCCAGTGCCCGCGCCGCCGCCCGGGCGCGTGAGCTCGATATCGTCGGCGCGAATCGTAGTGCCCGGCGCGAGCAGCGCCGCGCGCATCACGGCATTTTCGAGTTCGCGGACGTTACCCGGCCAATCGGCGGACTCCAGTTTGATCCGCGCTTCGGGGCTGATGGTGGTGGCTCGCGCACCCATCTCCTGGGCCGCCTTGGAGACGAAATAGTCGGTCAGCTCCGCGATATCTTCGCGCCGCTCGCGCAGCGCCGGCATCTGAATCGGAATCACCCGCAGCCGAAAGTACAGGTCCTCGCGGAATTTCCGCGCGGCCACCAGGGTCTCGAGGTTCTGGTTGGTCGCGGCGATTACGCGCGCCTTGAGGTTGAGCGTCTCGACGCTGCCGACCCGGTTGAACTCCCGCTCCTGCAGCACGCGCAGCAGCTTGGGCTGCAATTCGACCGGCAGGTCGCCGATTTCGTCGAGGAAGATCGTGCCGCTGTCGGCCATCTCGAACTTGCCGGCGCGGCGCTCGGACGCACCGGTGAATGAGCCGCGCTCGTGCCCGAACAGTTCACTCTCGAGCAGACCATGCGGGATGGCGGAGCAGTTGACGGCGACGAACGGCGAGCGCCAGCGCGCCGATTTGAAATGGATCGCGCGCGCCACCAGCTCCTTGCCGGTGCCGCTCTCGCCGCTGAGCAAAACGGTCGCGTCATTGGTGACGACCCGCCCGATCAGCTTGTAAACCTCCTGCATCGCAGCGCCGCGGCCGATTATCTCGCCACCGACCAGCTGGCGATTCACCTCGTCTTTCAGGCGGTTGAGGTCCGCGGCCTGCGCGCCGACTTCAGCCGCGCGCTTGACGGCCGCCGCGACCAGATCGAGATTGGCGAACGGCTTGGTCAGGTAGTCGTGAGCGCCGCGCTTCATCGCCTCGACGGCGTTGTTCATCGTGCTCGCCGCGGTGATCACTATGATCAGCGTGCGGACGGCTTCGGCGTGCGCCGCCGACAAGACGTCGAGTCCGCCCGTGCCCGGCATGATGATGTCGAGCAAGGCAACGTCGAATCGATTGCTGCGCAGCGCCGCGAGCGCGGCCGAGCTGTCAACCGCCTCTTCGACGCGATGGCCGTCGGCTTCGAGGCGATGGCGCAATACGAGGCGAATTGCGGGATCGTCGTCGGCGATCAGAATCGCCGCGCCGGTGCCGGGATCCTTCAGACGTTCGGCGAAGTTTTGGTTCGATGGGCTTGCGCCCATGGTCGTCGTGCTCACGAGCTACAATCGTAACAGTAAGTTGGATCTTATCGCCAATGGTGCTGAAGGTTGCCCAAAATCCAGGCATTACGCCGCGGTTACGAGCGGAAGCGGCGCAATCTTGAGTGGGTCGACCTGCAGGAAAAGGGGAAATACACGATGCATTGTGGTTTTGGTACGGGTCCGCTCTAGGCGTAGTTCGTTCCGTCAAAATTAATATTTCGCGCACGCGAGGGCGTCGCTGTCGCGGATGGTGAGGCCGGGGGCCTTTCGAGCGAGAGGGCGCGCAGCATCCTGGCGGTTGACCATAACGTGATCGAGTAGCGCGGCGGGCGATCGAGCGTAAGGCTGAAAAGTTCACCCGCGGCGGCGGGTACGCAGGGTTTGCGGCGCTGCGGCCTCGCGGTGATCTCGAGGTCACCAGTTCGGCTATCTGGTGCCGGGCAAAGATTCGGGGCGCGATGGGTTACGGCGAGATGGCGCGCGAGAAGTCGGCGGCGGTCGTCATTGAGTTCACACGCGTCATCGCTTTGGCGTGGCGGCGATCCGTGCCCGCAAGATCAGGAGCGATGCCGCGAATACAAGCATCACAAGGATCAGCTGCGGGTTCGGATTCGGTACGTTATGGATCAGTTCGGTCGCGATAGATACCGCGAACAGCGCGCCTGCTGCGATCAAATCGACTTCCGGGCGGGATCGCAGGATCTTCAGCAACCCCGGCGCGTTAAGCCCGGCGAACAAGTACAGTGGAAAAAGAAAGATCAGATCGTAGCGCCACGACAGTGGCGAAAGCATCACGGATAGCGCCAGCCAGAGTCCGAAAACCATGCCGTCCTGCTCCACGTCGTCGGTGGCGCGAATTGTGGCCCATACAACCAGCGCTATCAAAACCAGGTCGGTCGCGGCGGTAAGCTCAATTACCGCGGTCAGCGGCGCATTCGGAACATAGAACGCCAGAAACGAGTGAACGACCGGCAGGACGGAACAATGGTCGGGGGAGGGTGTCAGGATTTTAGTGGAGGTCTGCTCAAGCCCGGTGGGAAAACAGGTCTACCCAGTTTTGCGGTCCACTGATTGCGATTCCGGCGAGACAAAACACGGCCGTCCATCCAAGTTCGCGCCATCGTCGCTTGAACAGCAGGTAACCCGCAAATCCGCCCGGAAAGAGTTTGAGCAGGATTGCCACTGCGAGCCCGAGTCCCGCTATTGGCGGCCGGCTACGGCGCATCGCGAGCCATGAGATAACCAGCGGCAACAGCAGGACAGGCTCCATGTTGCTCCACTTCAGCACCTCGCGAGTGGTCTGGAAGAACAACGCGAGCGCCACGAAAATCACGGTCGTCGAGACGTCGAGCGACGGGTCGATCCCCCTTGCCAGCAAAACGAGCGCGCCCACCAGACTTGTCAGCAGCACCCCCTGCCATATCGCGTGAGCGGTGGGCGCGTTGAACCTCGCGAGCGGCGAGAATGCCTCGACAAAAAAAGGGGTAAAATTGCAAAAACGGCGTATCATCCCGGGCCGAACCATGCCGACGGCGGGCTCTGTCCAGATGTTTTTGCCGTCCCGCCGATCGATGCTCCAGGAGTAAAAAGTCCTGAAGTCGGGCCTCGAGTAGCGCCACGAGAACCCCGCAATCCGTCGCGCCGTGGTGTGTGCGGCCACGATCGCGAGAACCACGGCGAGTATCGTGGGCAGCCACAGCCAGCCCCTGAGCACCTCGTGGAGCCAGGTGGTCCCGGTCCTGCCGGGACTGGCGCGGATGAAATCCGTCACTCGCGGATCTCGCTCAGTGTTGAAGGATTTGGTCATCAGTTAACCAACGGTTACTAGAGGACGAACCGCAGCGCGTGCAAAAAGCCGAACGCCGGCCATAACTCGGAGAGCCGCAACGCTCGCAAATCTTCACGCAGTTTCGCCTGACGAAGCTTCCTGTCGCGTAGTGTTAGCAAACGGTCGCTGGACCGACAAACGGCGAACACAAATGGTCAGCGCCGTCGTCGGGAGAAAATGTGTCTTTTTGTGTCGGAGCCGAGCAAATCCGATACGATGCGAGGGCTCCCCGATTTGGGAAACCCCCGCTATTTCCTATCCGGTACGATTCGCGCCGAATTTCTCATTGCGACCGTTTCTCCGGCGGCATCATTGGGAGCGTCACCTTGAACGTCATCCCATCACTGGATGCGCCCGTGCCCTTGTCCCGATCGACGCCCCCACGCCGCGCCCACAGCCTGCCGCCATGAAGCGCGACAATTCGCTGACATAGCACCAGCCCGAGCCCGGTTCCGGCCGGCTTGGTGGTGAAGAACGGCGTAAACAGTTGCGCGAGCTGATCTTCGGGGATGCCGACGCCGCTGTCGCTTACTTCGACCCGCAGGAACTGGCGGCGGCGCCCCTCGGCCGTCATTCTGAACTCCGGTTCGATTCGCGTATGCAGTCGAATCGTGCCCGACGAACCGATCGCTTCCGCCGCGTTCTTGATCAAATTCAGAAACGTTCGTTCCAGTGCGCCCGCGTCGCCGACCACGTCCGGCAGGCTGGGATCGAAATCCTGGAGCACCACCACACCGTCGGGCGGCTGCGGGAACAACCCCGCCATCCTCATCGCCTGGTGCAGCACCATGTGTATGTTGACCGGCTCCTGCGCCAGGCGCTGCGGGCCGCTGACCATCAGCACTTGCTCGACCAGCGAAGCGATCCGATTGACGCCACCGAGAATGACGCTGCAGTACTGCTGTGCGCGTCCGTCATCGGGAAACATCCCGGCCATCAGTTCGGCAGCTCCCTTGATGCCCGTCAGCGGGTTCTTGACCTCATGGGCCAGACCGGCCGGCGATAGTTGCAGACTGAAGTCGCCGGTGGCCGCGGCCTCGGCGGCGCCCTTTTCCTGAGACAGGTCGTGAAGCAGGACAATAACCCCGGCGAGCCGTCCCTCGGCGTTCAGCAGGGGGGATACTTCGGCGCGAACCGTCAGTTCCCGAGGCCCCGCCGTCAGAACTGTCTCCATGTCTCCAAGCTCCTGGCCGCTGGCCAGGCATGCGCCGACCATGCGGCCCAACCAGTCGTTTTGGCGCATGAAGTCGGCCACGGTTGCGGCGCTGACCTGGGAAACCCCGAGTATCGTCTTAGCCGCCGGATTGACCACCTGGGGTTCCATCGCAGGCGAAAGCACGATGATCGCGTCGGTCAGGCTATCGATAATGTCGCGCCAGAGATTCAAATTTGTCCCGGTCAGTCACCAATAGGACCAATTCCGTTCATCAACCGTAACACAAAGAAGTCGATCCAATGAAACTTGCGGTGGCGAGTAATATTCCGCACCTCTGAACGACAAGATTCTTGCGTATTTCCAAGCATTATTAAAAAACAGAGCTTCAAGGATTAGATTTTTTAATAACTTATACACTGCCAATCGGTTGATTCCGCTCGTACCGGTCAATTACGGTGGGGGACAGTCTTCTCGGGGGAGAATGCTTAAGACGAAATCTATCTATCGAGTGTTTATTGCGCTGACGGCGGCCTTGGTTGTCGCCGGATGGGTGTCCACTCGTGCGCTCGCCCAGGAATTAGTCGGGCCCGAGACTCCGTCTGGGGTGGACACTGCGCCTCCGAGCCTGGTCGGACAAAGCTCCGGCTTTGAGCTCGAAACTCCTGCGGAAGCCGGCGCCCAGCCGATTGCGTCGCCGTACGTGCTCCCGCTGCCTCAGCCGGTTCCGCCGTTCCCGATTCTCCTTAATCGGTCCGTTCGCCGCTATGTGTCGGATTTTCTGAGTTCTCTCGAGCATCTGCAGGATACCTTCGACCGCAGCCACCCATACCTGCCTGATATGGTCCGGGTACTGAGAAGCTATGGTCTTCCGGACGACTTGGTGTACCTGGCTTTCGCCGAAAGCGAATTTTCCAAGCGCGGCAAGGGTCCGTGGCAGTTCAATACCGGCACGGCCAAGCGCTTCGGCCTCCATATCGACAACTACGTCGATGAGCGCCGCGACCCCGTGATGTCCACCAAGGCGGCGGCCGAGTATCTGGCTACCTTGCACGACGAAGCCGGCGATGATTGGCCGATAACCCTGGTCGCGTGGAACAACGGCGATAAGGCGATCGATCGTTATTGGTCGTTGCGCGGCCCCAACATCGAAAAGTTCGGCAATCGGTTGCCGCGGCGAACCCGTGGGCTGCTGGGACGTTTTATGGCCGTCGCGTATATCGCGCATCATGCGGACAGCTACGGAATCACGCCCATCAAGCTCGACGATCCGCCGGCGTATCAGATGCTGGCGGTTCGCGGCGGCACCCCTCTTAGCCGGGTCGCGCTCAATCACGGGACGACCCTACAGCGCCTGCATGAGCTCAACCCCGCCCTGCTGCGCGACGTCGTTCCTCCCTACGAGCAGTCGTACAGCGTCCGCCTTCCCATGGATGCCCACGCCAGCGCAGAGCGCGTCGAATTCTAGTTTTTCAGGCTCTGTTCGCTCCTTGCTCCAGACCGGCATTGGCCGGTCGCCAGTTCCTTGCTCTAGACCGGCATTGGCCGGTTGTCGGTTCATTCGTGACCCGAAGCGGCGTATCCTTTTTTCCTCATGATTAGCGCCGACCAGGCCCTGCAAATCGTACTCGAAAACGTAGCGCCGCTCGGCGTCGAGCGGATTCCAATCGTCGAGGCCATTGGCCGCGTGCTCGCCGAGGATATCAGCTCGTCGCGCGAAATCCCTGGCTTCGACAGCTCCGCGATGGACGGCTACGCAGTGCGCGCCGCAGATCTTGCCAAAGCGTCGGAGGCGAGCCCCGTCAAGCTGACCGTCGTCGAGACCGTGGCTGCCGGGAAGCTGCCGAGCCGCCGCGTGAGCGCTGGTGAGGCGGCTCGCACGATGACCGGCGCGCCGATCGCTGAGGGCGCAGACGCGATCGTTCCGGTCGAACGGACGCGCGGCAGTGGGATGGTGGTCGAGTTTCTCGTTCCCGCGGAGAAGGGCGCTTTCATCCGGCCGCGCGGCGAGGATTTGCGCCTGGGCGAACTCGTGATGTCCGCGGGCAAGACGCTTAAGCCGGCGGACCTTGGGATGCTGGCGTCGGTGAATCGCGCGATGGTCGAAGTCATTCGCCGCCCGCGCGTCGCGATCGTTGCAACCGGCGACGAACTGGTCGATGTGGACGAGCGCGCCGCCGGTGCGCAGGTCGTCAATTCCAGCGCCTACGCGCTGGCCGGCGCAGTTCGCGAAGCCGGCGCCGAGGCCGTGGTCCTCAAAGTGGCGCGCGACGACGCGCGCGAGATTCGCGAGCGGCTGGCCGAGGCGATGACGTTCGACGCGGTGCTATCGACCGGCGGCGTCTCGGTGGGCCAGTTCGATCACGTCACGGGGGCGCTCGACGAACTCGGGATGCGCCAACTTTTTCACGGCGTCGCGCAAAAGCCCGGGCGTCCGCTCAAGTTTGGCACCGTCGGCTACCGCCCGATATTCGGCCTGCCGGGTAATCCCGTATCTACTCTGGTTTGCTTCTACCTGTACGCGCGCCCCGCGATCCTCAAGATGAGTGGGATGCGGCGCGTCGGTCTGCCACGCATCGAGGCGCGATGCGCCGTCGACATCAAGGTCTCCAAGGACCTCACCGAGTTTGTGCGAGTGAAACTCGAGCGTGGCGCGGACGGCTGGCTGGCAACTCCCACCGGCAGCCAGCACTCGGGGATTTTGAGCTCGCTCTCGCGCGCCGACGGCTTGCTGGTCGGGCCGTCAACTGAAACGCTGTTGAAGGCTGGCGCTCAGGCGACCGTGCTGCTCCTGGGGCCTGAAGGCGACGGCGGCGCGGCTGCGGCCGATGAACTGTTCGAGGGTCGCCGCCATAGCCACTGAATCACGATCGTCGTGACGGCGCCGAAAATCGCGGCGCCGATCATCACCGCCGAGAGCCTGAGCTGTAGCTTTAGGATGTCGAAGGGCAGCAGGTAGAAGGTCACCATCTCGATCTGAAAGTTTGCGTAAATGACGTACGCCACCCACAGGACCACGATCGTGCCGATGATGAATTTCGGGTTCTTAACGAATGCGGGCATCGCGGGCGATCCTCCTGACGGGCGATGAGAAAAGCTTGGCGGCTGACATCGCGATTGTCAACGCGAGTGGGGCGCAGCGCAAATGATGCGCTCGCCGGAGTCATCTCCGCGCGAGGGTTAGAGCAATGACGACACGGTATCGCGTAGGCAACGGATTCGATTTTCATCCGCTCGAAGCGGGCCGCCGGCTCGTGCTCGGCGGCGTCGAAATCAAGCACGACAAGGGATTGCGCGGCCATTCGGACGCGGACGTCGCGGCTCATGCGCTGGCCAATGCGATCCTCGGCGCGATCGGTGCGGGCGACCTTGGCCGGCACTTTCCCGACAGCGATCCGCGCTACCAGGACGCCGACTCGATCGCGCTGCTCGCGGCCGCCTGGAAGCTCGCCAGCGATCGCGGATGGCGGCTGGGCAACGCCGACCTGACGATTTTCGCCGAGCAGCCCAAGCTCAAGCCGTATCTCGATGCGATGCGCGAGCGGCTCGCCGCCGCACTCGGCGCGGATCAATCGCGCGTCAACGTGAAAGCCTCGAGCCCCGAGGGAATCGGCGCGCTTGGCCGCGGCGACGGAATGGCAGCGGCGGCGATCGTGATGCTGGAAGCGGATTAGCCGCGCGAGTCGATTCGAATTGAACGTCTTTTGTGGCACCATCGTCAACATTCAGTTTACCCCAGAGGGGACTACCGATGGCTGCGAGAAATCTGCAGGTTAAGCAACCAGGATCGTCAGTACTAAAGCGTATTGCTTTGTCGCTGCGCGGCGTCCCCGAAAAGATGGGATTGACGAAGAGCGCAGCGGAGCCAGGATTCTTCGACCAATATCCACGTTTCTATTCCACCAGCACGGTCGGTCCCTCGCGCGGGGAGCGGTTGAACGAGCGATACCGTGCCCTGATCAGCCCCAACGAAGATCTGATCCGAGAGAAGACAATTCTCGACCTCGCGGCGCACGACGGACGCTGGAGTTTCGCCGCGCTAAAAGCCGGTGCTCGGCACGTCACCGGTATCGAAGTCCGCTCGTACCTCGTGGAATCAGCAATAGCCACTACGCGGGAATACGGAATCGGCGCAGAGCGTTACCGGTACATAGCCGGAGACGTCTTTGATCAAATCGATCTGATACCGACTAACAGCGTAGATACTGTTTTCTGCTTCGGCTTTTTCTATCACACGCCTCATCATATGCTGCTGTTGTCGAAGATCTCCCGGCTGAATCCGAAATACCTGATTCTGGATACCGAGATCGACCCATCGACTACTGATTGCGTAGTCCGCTTCAGGAAGGAGAAAATCGCTCGCGAGGCGAATTCTGCGGTGGGCCAACCGGGCGATCCCTTGCACGCGCTGGTCGGTAAGCCGAGTCGAAGCGCGCTCGAAATGATGCTGACCAGCTTTGGATGGAGCTTTTCCTACTATGACTGGCATCGCGCCGGCATCAAGAACTGGCACGGTATGCGCGACTATCGAGACAATTGGCGCGTTTCACTGGTCGCAACCCGCAGCTCAAGCTAGGATCCCCGCGATTCGCGCTACTCCGCGACGTACTCAATCATCATCTGACGCCGCGGATGGCCCCAATCACCGATGTATCTTTGACCCCAGCCGGCCTTGGCGCCGAAGTCTTCAACCGTCACGCGCGGGTAGCGGAAACTCCGGCGTGAATGCGATCGGGTCGACTGGTTGACGTGCGGTTTGTCCACGATGAAGTAGGTGGCGTAGAAGCGTCCTCCGGGTTTTACGAAGCGCCGCAGTTTTTCCAGGCACAGGCGGATGTCGGACTCGGCGAGATGGGTGAACAGCGACTGCGCGATCGCAAAGTCCGGCCGCCTCGTAAATTTCTCGAATTCGAAACGGCTCGAGACTACGAACTGAGGCGATTTGCGCCGCATCAGGTCGCGGCCGAGCTCCTTCTTGATGCCCAGTTTTATGAGCCGCTTCTCACTATCGAGCCCCAGGTAGTTTCCGTCGTCGAGATATTCGATGAATTTCACGCCGGCCCGCAACGCGCCGCATCCGGCGTCGAGCAGGACGTGGCCGGGTTTCAGCCCCATCTCGAGCATGAAATTGAACTGCAGTTGGCCTAACGCATCCCAATCGCCGCCGACGTATTGGCGATGGCCCAACAACCAGATTCCAAGACGGCCATCGGGGCTTCCGAGCGCGACAAAGGCTCTCGCCCTCAGCCTCTCTATCATTGCAGGATTGCCGGCGCCGGGGTTGCCGATCAGCCGCTAGAGATCCTCGTCGCCCGAGCCGTCATCGCCTGAATCACCGCCGCCTTCGAGCTCCTCGACCGCTTCGTCGAATTCCGGTCCGTTGAACTCGTCGCCCATTTCCTTGCCCATCCGCTTCATCATCCGCGCGACGCTCTTGGGATCGTTCTCGTCGATGTCGCTCATCTTCGACGGATCCGTGAGCGACTCCATTCGCGATTCCTCGCTGCGTGGCATCGCGAAGCGCGACATCAGGCGGCGCATTTTTTTTCCGCCGCAATGCGCGCAAACCGCGTCAACCTTTTCGCTGACGCGCGTGGTCAGGACGCTGGTCGTCCGGCGGCACTTCTCGCAACGATATTCGTAGATCGGCATACCCTACGGTATTGTATCCGTTGACACCCCGGATTTCACGGATAATTCACTGCGCGATTCCTGTGAATGCATAAGATCGCCGGTTGCTATCCGATTCGAAACAGCGCTCGCGCGTTGGCCGTCGTCGCGGCGGCGACTTCCTCGAACGTGGTACATCGCAGATGCGCAATCGCGGCGACCACCTCCTTGATCATCGCCGGTTCGGTCAACCGTCCCGCGAACTGGCCGCCGTATGGCCACGGCCCGTCCGTCTCGACCAGTATCCTGTTCGCAGGCAGCATCCGGGCGAGATCCTGATCGCGCTCCCGGTAGGCGACCTCCGGAGTCAGCGAAATAAAATATCCGGCGTTGATGATCGCGCGCGTGGTCTGCTCGTCGGATTTATGCCAATGAAAGACCGCGCGCGTCACGCCGGCCGCGCCAATTATCGCGAGCGCCTCGCCGGCGCGTCCATGCGGCGCATGCACTATCAGCGCCAGATCCGTCGCAGCTGCGGCTTTCGCAAAGCGTGCGAGCGCCAGCTTCGCCGCGTCCCGCACGCCCGCCTCTCCGGCGCGATCGCCGTACCATGGCAGTCCGACTTCGCCGACGGCGCAAATCGAGCCGCGCTCACGCGCGATTGTCTCGAGCACCGCGAGCGCGTCATGTTCGTCATGTTCGAACCGCTCGGGATGAAATCCCACGGCCGGATAAACGACGCCCGGATACCTGCGCCCGAGTTCGACCGCCCTGCGATTCGACGCGGGCCCAACTCCCGGCACAACCATCGCCGATACTCCCGCATCCATCGCCCGCTTGATTGCGCCGGAAGGGTCGGGATACTGGTCAGCGTCGAGATGAACGTGGCTGTCGATCATTTCACTCGTATAGCAGGCATGCGCCGCGTGCGCATCGTATCGTACGTGGCGCGATGAGCGATCTTCGCCTGATGTGGCGCAATACGCGGATGGTCGTGCTATGCGCGATCACGGCGGCGCTCTACGCAGCAGTGCTGGTGCCATTCAAGGTCGTCCCGCTGATTCCCGGCGTCACCGAACTTCGCCCCGCCAACGCGATTCCGGTCGTCTGCTCGTTCCTGTTCGGTCCTGCGGCCGCTTGGGGTTCCGCGATCGGCAATATGATTGGCGATTTCTTCGGCGGAGTCTCGCCGGGCGATATCTTCGGATTCCTCGCGAACCTGGCCTACGGCTGGATTCCGTACAAGGTCTGGGAATTGATCGGCCGCGGCCAAAGTCCTATCAGCCGCTCGCCGCTCGGAATTCTCAAGTATGTCATCGCCTGCCTTGTCGCGAGCGTGCTGTGCGCCGACCTGGTCGGCTGGGCTGACAACGTGCTCGTCATCAGGCCGTTCGCGATGCTCGGCAACGTGATCATCTTCAACAACATGACGTCGGCGCTCGTCCTCTCGCCGTTCATCCTCGCGGCGGTCTATCCGCGGGTCAAAAAGGGCCGGATGCTTTACACCGACGTGATGCCTGAGGTGAAACTGAAGCCGGTGGGAATTCGAGCCTGCGGTTTCGCGCTGCTGATAGCGGGCGAGAGCGGCGCCTGGATTTGTGGAAATCTGCTTTCGACCGGGTACTGGGCGCCAAAGTTCTTGCCCGCGTGGATGATTGTCGCCCCGTACGACAAGCCGGTCGCAATAATCGTTGGTCCGTTTCTGCTGTTGGCGTTCGCGGGCCTTTGCATGATGTGAAAACCGGCGCGCAAATTGTTTCAGTAACTCCCGGCCCGCACGCAGTCTGGGTCGACGGCGTCACCTTTACCTATCACGGCGCCGACCGTCCTGCCCTTCGAGCGGTGAGCTTCGTGCAGTCCGCCGGCGAGATGATCGGCGTGATGGGCGCGTCGGGCGCGGGCAAATCCACGCTCGCCAAATGCCTCAATCGCATCGTCCCGGAGTTCGAGGACGGCGATTTTCGCGGCTCGATCCGCATTGCAGGCGAGCCGCTCGAGCATCTTCGCGTCTGCGACGTCGCGCCGAAAGTGGGCATGGTCTTCCAGGATTTCGAGTCGCAATTGTTTTCGACCAACGTCGCGCACGAAGTCGCGTTCGCAATGGAACAAGTCGGCATGGGCCGCGCGGAGATGGACCGGCGAATCATTCCCGCGCTGGAGGCCGTTGGGCTGCGCGGCTTCGAGCATCGCGATCCAACCTCGCTTTCGGGCGGCGAGAAGCAGCGCCTTGCGATCGCCTCGGTGCTGGCGTTACGGCCGTCGGTTATCGTGCTCGACGAGCCGACCACCGATCTCGATCCCGAGGGCCGGGCGGAAGTCTTCGAGTTGATCGCCCGGCTGCGCGCGCAAGGCTTGAGCCTGATCGTAATCGAGCACGAGTCCGAGGAACTGCGGGCCGCCGATCGGATAATGGTATTGCGCGAGGGCGAAATCGCCGCCGACGGTCCGCCTTCCGAGGTGTTCGCGCGCACCGACCTGCTCACGGGATGCGGCGTGCGTCCGCCCGGACTGGGCCACGCACTCAAATTGCTCGAAATCGACGCACAAGCGGAAAGCGTCGAGCAGGCTTACGACGCGATCGTGCGGGCCTACCCGCGGCTCGGCGCAACTTCAGTCGGCATCATCGCCGATTCCCGCGCACCCGAGCAGCCGGCGACCGCCGAAAGCGCCTCGATCGGCTCCGCATTCATGGAAATCGAGGATGTGAGCTTCAGCTATGCGGGCGGGCCGCGCGTGCTCAATTCGATCGATCTCACAGTCGAAGCCGGCGACTTCATCGCGATAGTCGGGCAGAACGGCTCCGGCAAAACAACTTTGGCCAAGCAAATCGTCGGTCTGCTCCAGCCGGCCACCGGCCGCGTGACGATCGAAGGCAAGGACCGCGCGCAGATGCGGCCGGCCGAGACGGCGCGCGAAGTGGCGTACGTTTTCCAGAATCCGGACCATCAGATTTTCGCCGCTACGGTGCAGGAGGAAGTTGCCTTCGGCCCGCGCAACTTTGGCTTGGCGGATGACGAGATTCAGCGCCGATGCGATGAAGCGCTCGAGGCGGTCGGCCTTCAGAACGAGCGCCAGAGCGACCCGTTCCTGCTCAGCAAGGGCGAGCGGCAGCGCCTGGCGGTTGCGAGCGTGCTCGTACTCAGGCCGCGGATGTTGATTCTCGACGAACCGACCACCGGCCTGGACCATCGCGAGCAAGTTCGGATGATGGCGCTGGTGCGCGGCCTCAACCGCGGCGGAATCGCGATCGTGATCATCACGCATACGCCGTGGCTGGTGGCGGAGTATGCGCGACGCGTCGTGCTGCTGCGCAAAGGCGCCAAGATTTTCGACGGCGGCGTGCGCGAGTTTTTCATGCAGGACGAACTGCTGCGGTCGTCGTCATTCCGGGCGCCGGAGATCACCGAGTTGAGCCGCCGCTTCGGGACGTTGGCACTGACGACCGACGAATTCGTCGCGTGGGTCAAGGGGCGCGCCTGATGCCGATTTATCTGTATCTCGATCGCGGCACGTTCGTTCATCGGCTGCATCCGACAGTCAAGGTGTTCGCGCTCTTCATCATGTTCTGGTCGGTGTACTGGGTGGACAATCCGATTGCGCTGGCACCGGTCGGATTGGTCATGCTGTGGCTCGCGCAGCTTACCGATTCGTGGCCCAACTTCCACCGCCTGCGCTGGTTGTTCGCGATTCTGGTTTTCACCACGACGATCGCGTGGATGGTTTTCTACCGGCGCGGTGCGGTGCTGGTGAATGTGCCGATTTTTCACGTCAGCCGGATGTCGCTGCTGTTTGGCGTCGGGCGCGGCATCAGGCTGGCGGAGCTGCTGGCAGCGTCGGTGCTGTTTCTTTCGACCACCAAGATCGAGGAGTTCACCTACGGACTGCAACGGATGCGAGTGCCGTATCGCGTGGGCTTTGCGATCTCGCTGTCATTTCGGCTGGTGCCGCTGTTTATCGACTCGGCCGTGACGATTGTCGATGCGCAGCGGCTGCGCGGCTACGACTTCAACCAGGGCGGGCCACTGGAGCGCGTGCGGCGCTACGTGCCGGTGGTGATTCCGGTTTTCATGGGCGCGCTGCGCAAGGCCAACAACATGGCGATGGCTCTGGAAGCGCGCGGCTTCGGATTCAGCCACGAGCCTACGACGTTTATCGAGTACCCGGTGAGAGGCGCGGATATCCTGGCGTTCGTGCTTTTGATCGGGCTCGGAACGCTGAATTTCATGCTCTACTGGACGGGGCTGGGCGGAATCGGTCCGCTGAAGTAGCGTACAACCTGGCGGTTGCGTACTATCGGCCCGGAGTTCAGCACATCACGGGGCGCAGCCATGAGCATCAAGTCGGAATTTCTTAAACGGCCGATCGAACACGTCGATATCACACGCGAAAGCGTCGTGCCGATCGTCGAGGCGATGGGCCAAATGGCATACAGCGCGCGCGATCTGCATCGCGCGGCGACGATCTACGATCGGATGCTGCGCGATCGCGACTGCGGCATAATCCTGTGCCTGGCGGGTTCGCTCATCAGCGCCGGGTTGAAGCGGGTCTTCGCCGACATGATTCGCAATCACATGGTCGATGCGATCGTGAGCAGCGGCGCCAACATCGTCGATCAGGATTTTTTCGAGGCGCTCGGTTTCAGGCACTGGATGGCCGAAGACCGCTTCAAGTACGGGCTCGACGACGACCGGCTGCGCGGACTGCATATCGATCGCATCTACGACACGCTGATCGACGAAGACGAACTGCGCGTGTGCGACGAGACGACCCGGAAAATCGCCGACAGCCTGGACCCGCGGCCGTATTCGTCGCGCGAATTCGTCGCCGAGATGGGCAAGTACCTGGCCGAGACGGGCGCCAGGACCGGCGCCAGTATCGTGCTCGAGGCGTATCGCGAGGAGGTGCCGATTTTCTGTCCGGCCTTCAGCGACTGCTCGGCGGGCTTCGGGCTGGTGGCGCATCAGGCGGCGCGGCACGGAAAACCCAAGGTCTCGCTCGACAGCGCCAAGGATTTTTACGAGTTGACGCGGCTCAAGGTGAAGAACGAAACCACCGGGCTGTTCATGATTGGCGGCGGAGTGCCGAAGAACTTCGCGCAGGATATCGTGGTCGCCGCCGAGGTGCTGGGGCATGACGTGCCGATGCACAAGTACGCGATTCAGATCACCGTGGCCGACGTGCGCGACGGCGCGCTCTCGGGCAGCACGCTCAAAGAGGCGAGCAGCTGGGGCAAGGTCGATACGACTTACGAGCAGATGGTGTATTGCGAGGCGACGATCGCGGTGCCGCTGATCGTGGGCTACGCGTATCACAAGCGGGGCTGGGAAGGGCGCACGTCGCGCAAGTGGAGCTCGTCGCTGGACAAGGATCAGGTGTAGTGGGAGAGGGAAAGCGGAGGAACGCGGAGTTCGGATACCGAAACCCGTTACGGGTTTCGGACTTCCCGTCCATTAAAGCAAATCGGCACCGCCGCGGGATGCGGGCTTCGCCCTGTTGGAAGTGGGTTAGAGGGGAAAGAGCGCTCGATTGCCCGGATCCAGTGCCCTCTTCACACAGGAGAGGCGAAACCCAGGGTGGGTTTCGCTAGGTCCCCGTCGCGCCTTGACGACTTCGACGAGTTTCAGAAGGCGGCGGCATTGATCAAAGGGCGATCAGGTCATGAGAGCGGCAGCCCCCGACGCGACGTTAGTTCGCATCGAACAGGTCTGCCGCTCCGCAGGCGAAATACCTGCCTAGTAGTTGCTGGTGCTACTAGTCGAGGTGTGCTCACTCGAGCTGCTACTGGGCGACGCGTCGTTCGAACTCGAAGATGACGATGAGCGTTCGGTGGTTGTGGCCGGCGCCACTGGGGCCGGCACCACGACTACTGCGGGAGCTGGTGCAACCACTACCGGGGCCGGGTATACCGTGACAGCCGGCGCTGCCGGCGCCGAAGTCGTGGTCTGGCTCGACGAGCTTGTGGTGTCAGTAGTTTGAGCGAGGCCGACCGCTACGCTTCCGAACAGCACCGCGATCCCAAAGGACAGGGCTGCAGTTTTCAATGAGTGTCTCACAATGATATCTCCATTAGCTCTCGTGATGAGGGGTTCCATGTGAGAATAAGGTTGTGTTCAGCTTGATAGCAATGACGCCTGCGGTGCTGACTGCAGTTTGAGTGCTCAGGAGAACTGCGACGCCCGTTATTTCAGGGAAGGTGCCACCGGCGCACGGCTATTTAGGAGGAGGAGAATTTCGGCAGGCTGAACGCTCCAAACTTATTGATCCCAGTCTAACCTCGCTGGAATAGTTGCGGGAGTGACTGTGCAATCGATCAAGCGATTCTTCGTCGGCCTATTTTACGAGATAGCGCCTACGGTTCTCTTCTTCTTCATCACGTTCCTGCTGATCGCCGTGATGTTCAAACTCTTCGTCGCGGAATATGCGATCGAGTTCTCCGCGTTTACCAAAGCTGCTGTCGCAGCACTGATCCTCGGCAAGGTGGTTCCGCTGCTGGACTGGGCGCAATCCGGATACAGGTTCGATGGCTATCGCCGCATAGTGGTGGTTGCAGGCAAGACTTTTGTTTATGCGCTGGTCGTGACCGTGTTGGGGATAGGCGAGCGAATCTTCAAGGCCTATCGCGAGGCTGGCAGTCTTGGAGACGCGGTCTCGCGTCTGATTGCCAACGCCAATGTTGACCGCTTCATGGGCCTGGTGATGGCCATCAGCCTGGTCGTTTTCATGTATCTCGTGATGCAGGAGATCGAACGAGCGATGGGTAAAGGCGCTCTGTTCCGGCTCTTCTTCAAACGGCCCAAGCCGGATCGACTTCCGGGGACGCCGTGACCTAGCGCGCTCCCGCGGTGGCGGGGAGGGGGGCGGGGGTCTGGCGGGCCTGCTCCGACTCAAGCGATCGGCACCAAAATGCTACCGCGGCGCCGGCCAGACACATCGCGACGAACACTTCGAAGGCGAGCACATAGCTGCCGCTCAGATCGTAAATCTTTCCGGCGCCGACCGGGCCAACGAACGCGCCGAGTGTGTTGAAGACGCCGGCAATGCCCCCGATCGAGCCGAAGCGCTTGAGCCCGAGCGACTCCGCCACCAGCATCGGAATCAGCACCAACGGCGCGCCCAGCGACAGTCCGAAAATCAGCACGAACGGAACCAGCACGGCGGTTCGCGCCACGCCGAATATCAGGATCATCCCGACGCTGGCGGCGAGAAAGTTGAACGTCAGCGCGATTCTCGCGCTCACGCGATCGGCAAACAGGCCCATCCCGAGCTTGCCGAAGGCCGCGAACACGTACACCAGGCTCATCATGCCGGCCGCGAATGACGGCGTGTAGCCGAGTTCGGTGAGATAGGTGATCAGATGCAGTCCCGCACCCGCCGCGACCGCGGCGAAAAAGAACTGCGCCGCCGAAATCATCCAGAACGAGCGCGCGCGCAACGCTTCGCGCAGTTCGAATCCGGGCAACGCGTCGCGGGCCTGCGCGGCGCTGACGCCGCCGGCCTGCGGCGGGCGGGTCCTGACGACGAGGACTATCAGCGGGACCACGATGACGAACATCGGAATCGCCAGCGCGACGTAGCCGGCGCGCCATCCGCCGCGCGCGATCGCGAAGTTCCCAACCATCGTCATCGCAGCGCCGCCGAGCGAGGTGCCCGCGAACGCGAGGCCCATCGCAAGCCCGCGTCGCGCACCGAACCAGTTGGCGATGACCAGCGAACACGGCAGCAGCGTCGATGCGCCGATGCCGACGCCAAGCAGGACGTAGGCGCCGAACAGCGGTCCGAATGAATCGACGCGGCTGGCGATGAGAAAAGAGACGCCGGTCATGATTGCGCCGGCGACCATCACGAGCCGCGCCTCGACGCGATCGAGCAGCCATCCGATTAGCGGAGCGCTAAGCCCCGCGGACAGCGGCAGCGCGGCGCCCTGGAGGGTGGAAAGCTGTGCGCGCTTCCATCCGAAATATTTCAGCAGGTGCGGAAAGAACAGGCCGCCGGTGTTGTAGCCGGAGCCGAAAACGAACACCAGCGTGACGAAGAGGCTCGCGACGATGATCCAACCCTGTCGTTCCCGCTGCGTCATCCAAAGACTCCCCGAGTGGAGACTTATAGCGACACGACGGACGAGCGTCGAGTGCGAAAAACTCGATCGATCCGCGCGGCCGATGAACGTTAGCGGCTATTCAAGCGCGGTGATCGGGATGAAGCCTTCGAGCCCGCTCTTCATCCGGATTCTCATGTAGTTCAGCGAGAGGCCGACGACGTGAACGTTGCGGCCCTGGTGAACCTCGGCGAGTTTTTTGGCCCATCGATTCGGCTTTTCGAGCACAGCGGCGTCGTGGGTGAGCACGAAAACCTTGTCGGTCGGCTTTACGAGTTCGACCGATGACGGATCGATGTATCCGGTCTGTCCGGTTTTGAGCTTCACCTGCAGATAGTAATGAGTGGAGCCTGTAACCTCGACGAATTTTTCAGGTGTTAGCTGCTCGATACGTTTGCTGCTTTTCGTCGGCGCGGAATAAACCGGCGCCTCCTGGAGCACCTTAAGCCGCGCCTGCGTGGGTTCGATTTCCGGTGCGCGGACGCTGTTTCTACTCGACGCGCGGTGCGAAGGGGGCTTAGCTGCCGGCGCGGGAGGGTAGGTCATACCGGCTGCGGCGGGAGCCGACGGCGTCCCCGCCGAGGATGGAGAATTGACCGGCGCGGGCGCGCTCTCGCCGTCGGCCGGGACAATCGAGGTTGCGGGAACGTCTTCCTCGCCGACTGGGGCCGTGAACGCCGGCGCCGACCACGCGAGCATCGCCACGGTCGCGGCCAGGATAGCCGTTGTCCGCGCTGAACGAAAATCACGATGAACCATCTTCCTCTTCCTCCCCTCCTCGACTTGCATCTTTATTTTATTCTAGCAGGCTCCGCACACGGTGCATCGGACCACGTCGCACGGCGGACTCTGATGCTCATGATGCGCCTTCTTTCGTTCTGCGAGCAGGAACCACTTGTTAATGTGATGATCGATAAAGTCCCACGGCAGCAGCTCGTCGTGGGCGTAAGGACGGGTGACGAAGAAATCGGGGTCGGGCAAGGATGAAGCTTTACTGCTGCCCGCCTGGATTTCGCGATGAATCTTCGACAACTCGTGCCAGATGGGTCCGGAACCTTCGCATCCGGCGGCTTCCAGCCGTTCGAGGATGCCGCCGACGCGGCGATCGCCTCGCGAGACCATCGTCTGGAAATACGCCTCGCGCGGCGACTCGGCATCGAGCTCGACTTGTCCCAGGCGCGTGAGGCGTTGGCGCAGCACCGCGACCTTGCGCTTGATCGATCGCGCGTCCTGCATCGGGTCCCATTGAAATGGCGTCCACGGCTTGGGCACAAATGGATTGAGCGACACGGTCACGGAGGCGATGCGGGTGCGGCGCGCGCGGGCGTGCTCGAGCACCTTGGCGACCAAGCCGGCAATCGCGAGCACGTCTTCGTCGCGCTCCTCGGGCAAGCCGATCATGAAGTAGAATTTCAGGTTGCCGACGCCCTCGCCCAGCATCATCGCGGCCGCGCGCAGAATCTCGGCCTCGGTAAGATTCTTGTTGATGACTTTGCGCATCCGCTCGCTGCCGGCCTCCGGCGCTACGGTCACGCTTTGATTTCCGCCGCGCGCCAACGCCGACGCGAGCGCGGGCGAAATGCAATCGGCCTTCAGCGACGACGGTGACAGCCGCCCGCCGCGATCGGCGACGGCCGATGCGATGTCGGCGACGCCGGGAACACTCGCCATCTCGGCGCCGACCAGGCCTATAACCTTGCGCTCGCCCAGACCGCGCTCGGCGTCGGCGATTAGAGTTTCAGGCGCGCGATAACGGATCGGCCGATACATGAAACCGGCCGCGCAAAAGCGGCATCCCCATTGGCATCCGCGGCTCGCCTCGACCAGGAACATGTCGCCGAAGACGGATTCCTCGGTGAGAATCAGCGAGGAGGTGGTGAAGCGGTTGAGGTCGCGAATCAGGCGCCGACTAACCCGCGCGCTCCCGGGGCCGCGGTAATTCACCGCGGCGAGGCGGCCGGCGGCGTCGTAAACGGGAGTGTAGAAGCCGGGCAGATAGGCGCCCTGGACGGCTGCGAGTTCACGCAGTTGATTGGGCATCGCGCGCGTCGCTTGCCATCGCTCGATGAACTCCGGGACCATCTCCTCAGCCTCGCCAATCAGAAACAGATCGATGAAATCGGCGATCGGTTCGGGATTGAGAAAAACGGCGGAGCCGCCGGCGATGATCAGCGGAAAATTGCGGCCCGCGCGATCGGCACTGCGAGCCGGAATCCCGGCCATCCGCAGAACGCTCAAAACATCGAGATAGTCAGTCTCGAAAGAAATCGAAAACGCGAGGATGTCAAAATCAGAGAGCGGACGGCCGCGCTCGAACGAGACCAGGCGCTCGCCACCGCCGCGCAAGGTGTCGCGTTCGTCGGCGTCGGGGATGAATGCGCGGTCGGCGGCGACGGATGGATCGGATTCAAAGATGTGGAAAACGGCCTGGAAGCCGAGGTTGGCCATCCCGAGCCGGTAGATGTTGGGATAGATGACGCAGACCGAGATGTCGCCACCGGGGTTGCGCTGGTAGAGCACTTTTTCGCGCGCGATGCGCTCGAGTGCGCGCTTACGCGGATACATTCGCTTTCGTTGACTCCGGCATGATCATACAGGTTATCGCCGGGCGGATGGCGCGCTCAAGAGGAGGGGCGAAGCCGTTGGGACTCAGCGCTTCCACGCCATGTACGCGAAAAACTCGGGCGGTTCTCCCTTGAGAATGCCCGACGGCTCGACGGCAAGAATCGCGGCGCGGATGTCGCGCTCGAACGCATCAACGCGGTCGCCGAGCAAGCGCCGGCTGCAGAAGGACGTCGAGTAGAGATTTCCAATCATCGAGTCGATCGTCCGTTCGACGTCGAACGATTCCACGTAGCTGGCGAGATCTCTGAAGCGTGAACGCGCGATGTATGCCTCGTGACGCTCTTCGGGCGGCGGACCCGGATTTTCCCACGGCAGTAGCCGTTGGCCGAGGTAACGCCTTATCACCGCGTTAATCGCGGCGCGCCGGCGTCATCGGCGGAGGAGGAATCGGCGCACCCTCCCCCACCACCGCGATACCTCCGCCGTCGGTCACGAGATCGTAGAGCGCGTCGAGCGTGCGCGCGCGATCCATCCAATGGAACGAGTTGCCCATCGTGACGAGGCGGAACTGTCCCAGCTCGCGCGACAAGTCCTTCGAGCCGCCATATCGCCATTCGATGTTACTGACGCCGCGCTCGCGTGCGATGCGCTCGCCCTCCGCACGCATCGCGTCATCGGGATCCATCGCGACGACTTCATCGAACAAATGCGTCAGCGGAATCGCGACGGGACCCGGGCCGCAGCCGAGATCGAGCAGCCGACCGGTGCCGTCGAGTCGAAAATGTTCGCGCAGAATCCTGACGAGCGACGGCGGATACACCGGACGATAGCGCGCGTAGTACCACGCGGTCCCTGCATAAATGCTCAGGTCGTACTTGTCGGTTCCGCTCACGTGCGGGAAGGCGTCAGGTCGTTATGCGGTCGGGGCGCGTGTAGATGTTGAAGCTGCCGTCGCGCAAAAAGCCGACGATCGTTGTGCCGACCTTTTCCGCCAATTCGACCGCCAGCGACGACGGCGCCGACACCGCCGCGAGAATCGGCACGCCGGCGGCGGCGGCCTTCTGCACAATCTCGAAGCTGAGCCGTCCGCTGACCATCATCAGATGACGCGACAGCGGGAGCATCGCGTTCGTCAGCGCGTAGCCGATCACTTTGTCCACCGCGGTGTGACGCCCGACGTCCTCGCGTATCGCGAGCATCGTACCGTCGAGGTCGAAGATCGCGGCGCCGTGGAGTCCTCCGGTCGCGGCGAACACGCGCTGGCCGGCGCGCAGTTTCTCCGGTAGCGCCAGCAGAGTGGCCGGCGCGACGCGTGCGGAATCGGAGGGCGGCGCGACGCGGCGGCGAATCGAATCGATGCTGGTTTTGCCGCACACGCCGCAGCTTGAACTCATCACGAAGTTGCGCTTGAGGCGGCTGCGCAGTCCGGCGGCGGGCACGTTGAGCACGATGTCGATGGCGTTGGGCGCGGGCGCGCCCTTGCGTTCGCGCACGCGCCGAATCTCGCCGAGTTCGGTGGCGTCATTGATAAAACCCTCGGCGAAGAGAAAGCCGGCGGCGAGTTCCTCGTCATGCCCGGGGGTGCGCATCGTGAGCATGAAGCGGCGGCCGGCGAGTCGAATCTCCAGCGGTTCTTCGACCGCGAGTTTCTCGCCGTGCGCCGAAGCCCTGCCACGGCGCCATCCAAGCGCGCTACGCTCGCGTACTTCATCGCGAGTACCATCGCCTGCCTGGTCAGCAGGGGGGCGGCTGTGGGTGGAATCGGTTGTCATCCGTCGCCGACGTCCTCCGAACCGGCCGGGGACTTGCGGGCCATAGTGAGAACAGCTTCGCGCACCAGCGGCTTCAGATCGCCGCCGCCGTTGGCGACGTAAGCGACAAGCTCGCGGCGCATCCGTGGCTCCCAGAAGTTGCGAAGATGGTTCGCAATTCCTTCGACGGCCTGGTCGTGGCCTGGATAACCGGCGAAGTAGGCGCCGATATCATTCGCCATCATGACGAGGTGATGAATATCCACCGGGTGAAGTTCGCCAATAGCCACTCGGTTGTCCGCGGCTCAAGCGCCCGCAACCGCCGCGCGCGCCTGCGCCGATCGCGCTTCCGGCGCGACCTGGACGGCGGTGACCTTGTACTCGGGACAGTTGGTCGCCCAATCGGAATGTTCGGTCGTCAGATCGTTGGTGCGCGATTCGGGATGATGAAACGTGGTGTACACCACCCCGGGCTGGACGCGCTCCGTCACCAGCGCCCGCAAGCGCGTCTCGGCGTGGCGCGCCCGCACTCGCAGCCAGTCGCCGTCGCGGATGCCGCGCAGTTCGGCGTCGCTTGGATGTATCTCGAGGCGATCCTCCGCGTGCATCGCGGCATTGAGCGTGCGCCGCGTCTGGGTACCAACATTATATTGACTGAGTATTCGGCCGGTAGTGAGTATCAGCGGGTACTCGGAGCTGGTGCGTTCGTCGGTGGGGACACACTCGGTGATGGTGAAGCTGCCTTTGCCGCGGACAAAGCGATCGACATGCATGACCGATGTGCCGTCGGGCGCGCTGTCGTTGCACGGCCATTGCACGGAGCCGAGGCGCTCGAGCGTTTGGTAGCTGACGCCGGAAAAAGTTGGAGTCAGGCGCGCGATCTCGTCCATGATTTCCGACGGATGCGAATACTTCATCGGATAGCCGAGTGCGGCCGCAAGCTCGCAGGTGATTTCCCAATCTTCCTTGCCGGCGGGAGGGGCGGCGACCTTGCGCACCATCGAGATTCGCCGCTCGCTGTTGGTGAAGGTGCCGTTTTTTTCGAGGAACGACGAGCCGGGGAGAAAGACGTGCGCGTATTTCGCGGTTTCGTTGAGAAATAAATCCTGCAGCACAACGCACTCCATCGCGCGCAGCCCGGCCGCGACGTGTTGGCCGTTGGGTTCGGACTGGGCGACGTCTTCGCCCTGCACGTAGAGGCCCTTGAAGCTGCCGTCGAGCGCGGCATCGAACATGTTGGGAATCCGCAGGCCCGGTTCGGGATCGAGGCGCACGCCCCACGCGGCATCGAAACTCGCGCGCACGCCCTCATCGGAAATGTGGCGATAGCCGCTCAACTCATGCGGGAAGGAACCCATATCGCACGAGCCCTGGACGTTGTTCTGACCGCGCAGAGGATTGACGCCGACGCCCGGCCGGCCGATATTGCCGGTCGCCATCGCAAGATTGGCGATGCCCAGCACCATCGTGCTGCCCTGGCTGTGCTCGGTGACGCCGAGCCCGTAATAGATCGCGCCGTTGGGCGCCGCGGCATACATGCGCGCAGCCGCGCGAACACTGGCGGCAGGCACGCCGGTTACCGGCGCCATCGACTCCGGCGAATTGCGCGGCTCGGCGACGAACTTTTTCCATGCGGCGAATTCATGCGGGTCGCAGCGCGCGGCCGCGAACGCTTCGTCGGTCAGGCGCTCGGTCACGACCACGTGCGCGAGCGCATTGATCAGCGCGACGTTGGTGCCGGGGCGGATTTGCAGGTGATGCGACGCATCCACGTGCGGCAGCCGCACGATTTCGGTGACGCGGGGATCGACGACGATAAGCTTTGCGCCCTGGCGGATTCGGCGCTTCATCCGGGCCGCAAATACCGGATGCCCCTCGGTGACGTTGGCGCCGATCACCATGATCACGTCGGCCTGCATCACCGACTCGAAATCCTGGGTCGTGGCCGAGGTGCCGAACGCCGTTTTGAGTCCGTAGCCGGTCGGCGAGTGACAAACGCGGGCGCAGGTATCGACGTTGTTGTTGCCGAACGCGGCGCGTACCAATTTCTGCACGAGAAAGGTTTCCTCATTGGTGCATCGCGAGGACGTAATCCCGCCGACGGCGCCGCGCCCGTACTTTTGCTGGATGCGTTTGAACTCCGACGCGGCGTATTCGATTGCGTCGCGCCATGAGACCTCGCGCCACGGCTGGTCGATCGATTGGCGAATCATCGGGCGCGTGATGCGATCCGGATGCGTGGTGTAGCCCCACGCGAAACGGCCCTTGACGCACGCATGGCCGTGATTGGCGTGGCCGTCGGGATTGGGAACCATCCGCGCGACCAGGTCGCCCTTCATCTCGGCCCGAAACGAGCAGCCGACGCCGCAGTAGCCGCAGGTGGTGACGACGCTGTGTTCGGGCTGGCCGAGTTCGATGACCGATTTTTCCATCAACGTCGCGGTTGGACATGCCTGCACGCAGGCGCCGCACGAAACGCACTCGGAGGCCGAGAATGGACCGTTTTGTCCTGGCGAAATCACCGATGAAAAGCCGCGGCCGTCGATCGTCAGCGCGAACGTGCCCTGGACTTCCTCGCACGCGCGGACACAGCGCGAGCACACGATGCATTTGGACGGATCGAAAGTGAAATACGGATTCGATTGGTCCTTTTGCGCGTGCAAATGGCTGGCGCCGCCGTCGCGGTAGCGCACCTCGCGCAGGCCGACCGCTCCCGCCATGTCCTGCAGTTCGCAGTTGCCGTTGGCGGGACAGGTCAGGCAGTCCAGCGGATGATCGGAAATGTAGAGTTCCATCACGCCACGGCGCAGCCGCGCGAGCGCGGGACTCTCGGTGCGCACCTTCATCCCGGCCCGCACCGGCGTGGTGCATGAGGCCGGGTAGCCGCGCTGGCCGTCGATTTCGACCAGGCACAGCCGGCACGAGCCGAACGGTTCGAGCGAATCCGTGGCGCAGAGTCTGGGCACATGGATCCCCGCCTGGGCTGCCGCGCGAATCACCGAAGTCCCCTCGGGTACGGCTACGGCGCGTCCATCGATCTCCAACGCGACCGTCGGCGCGCCGGGGCGAAGTGGTGTGGCGAAATCGCTATCGGCCCGCGATCGCATGAGTACTCGCAGCTCCTGAGGCCGAGATTGTGAGGTCGGCGCCGATGAAGTCAACATCGCGCGGCGTCAGACCGAAGTCCCCGGGAAAATACTTGAGCGCGCTCAAAACCGGCAACGGCGTAAGCCCGCCGAGCGGGCACAGCGACCCGAATTTCATGGTGTCGCACAGATCGCGGAGCACTTCGAGATTCTCGCGCGGACGGCGCCGATTGATAATATCGTCTATCACCTCGGCGCCGCGAATCGATCCGATACGGCACGGCGTGCACTTGCCACACGACTCGACGGCGCAGAATTCCATTGCGTAGCGGGCCATCCGCGCCATGTCGACGGTCTCGTCGAAGACGACGATTCCGCCGTGGCCAAGGATTCCGCCGCGCGCCGCGACCGATTCAAAGTCCAGCGCCACGTCGAGCATCGACTCGGTGAAATAAGCGCCCAGCGGCCCACCCACCTGCACGGCGCGAACCTTGGCGCCGCTGGCGGTACCGCCGCCGTAGCCGTGGACAATTTCGCGAAGCCGCACACCCATCGGGGTTTCGATCAGCCCCGGACTTTTTGCGTTGCCGGCGAGTTGAAACGGCATAGTGCCGCGCGAGCTGCCGGCGCCCAAGGAGCGGAAAAATTCCGCGCCGCGCTCGATGATGATCGGAACAGTCGCGAACGAGACTACGTTGTTAATCACCGTCGGCTTGCCAAACAGTCCTTCGAGCGCGGGAAACGGCGGCTTGAAGCGGACCATCCCGCGGCGGCCTTCGATGCTTTCGAGCATCGCGGTTTCCTCGCCGCAGACGTAGGCGCCGGCGCCGAGCCGAATCTCCAGCTCGAACGACTTGCCCGAGCCAAGAATGTTCGCGCCCAGATAGCCAGTCGAATATGCAGTCGCGATCGCTTCGCTGAGTGCGCGACGGGCGTGCGGATACTCAGATCGAAGGTAGATGTAACCTTGGGTGGCGCCAACGGCGAGCGCCGCGATCGTCATCCCTTCGAGCAGCACGAAGGGATCTCCCTCCATGACCATACGGTCGGAAAAGGTGCCGGAATCGCCTTCGTCGGCATTGCAAACGACATACTTTGGCGCCGCCGGCGCGTCCAGCGCGGTCTTCCACTTCATGCCGGTGGGGAAGCCCGCGCCGCCACGGCCGCGAAGACCCGACTTGGTGAGCTGGGCAACAACCTGGTCCGCGCCGAGCTCGATCGCGCGCTTAAGTCCGAGGTATCCGCCGTGCGCAATGAAGTCGTCGAGGGACGCGGGATCGGTCACACCCGCGCGCGCGAACGTCAAGCGAGTCTGCGACTTGAGCCACGGTATTTCGCCGGCGAGGCCGAGACGCAGGCGATGCTCGCGGCCGGCGAGAAAGTTCGAATCGAACAGCGATGCGACGTCGCCAGCCGCGACCGGTCCATACGCGATCCGCCCGGCACCGGCCGCGACCTCGACCATCGGCTCGTGCGAGAACATCCCGCGCGAGCCATTGCGCACGATCGTGACGCCGAGATTGCGCGACGCCGCTTCAGCTCGAATCGCGCCGGCGACCGCATCCGCACCGAGCGACACCGCGCTCGAGTCGCGCGGAACATATACCGCGACGGTCATCGCGGCCGCCTCGCATCCGGCGCGATCGCGGACAGGATTTCGTCGAAGCGCTTGGGCGTAACGCGGCCGTGAAGATCGCCGACGACGACGATCGCCGGTGAGCACGCGCAGTTGCCGAGACAGTAAACCGGCTCAAGGGTGAAATCGCCGTTGCCGCTGGTCTGTCCGAAGTCAATTCCAAGGCGCGCTTGAATGTGCGCCGCGAGCGCGACCGCGCCCATCGCCTGGCACGACTCGGCGCGGCAGACGCGAATGATTTTTCGGCCGGGCCGCTCGACCCGGAAATCGCGATAGAAGCTGATGACTCCGTGGACCTCGGCGCGCGAAAGATTCAGCGCTCGCGCGATGGCCGGCACGGCTTCGGGCGGGATGAACCCGACGCGCTCATTGACCGCGTGCAGCACCGGCATCAGCGCACCGGGCTTGGCGGCCAGACCGGCGACGATCTCGCCAATCATCCGCGCGTCCCAATCGGCGCCGCCATTTCTGGAATTACCCGCGTCCATCGCAGCCACTAGCAGGCGGTTGGAAAAGTAATTTTCAACGCCTGCTCCCTCTCTCTTGTCTCCCCCAAAGGGGTTTTTCACTGGTCTCCCCCAAAGGGGGGAGATGTTGCAGGTAAGAAGACAGTTTTCACGCAGGGTGTTGAAGGCTTGAAATCGAAAACGACTATTGATCCCAATTTTTCAACACCCTGCCAGGGATTCGCCATACCACGGCTGATTCTGGCAGAGATCAAGCCTTGCCGGAACCGCGCACAGGCGCGTCAGCGGCGCGCGAAGTGATCGAGGAGGGCGCGCCCTTTTCCCAATTTGAAGCTGTGGCTTAGCGCCGTGGTGACGTAGCGTTTCGCACCGCGGACCGCATCCTCGAGGCTCATCCCGCGCGCCAGGTACGCCGCGATCGCCGCCGAGAATGCGCATCCCGTACCATGGGCGCCGCCGCCTGCTATGCGCGGGCTCTTGAGCTCGATGAAGCGGCGGCCGTCGTGAAACAAATCGGTGGCGGAGGCGTTGTCCTTGCGATGGCCGCCCTTGATGACGACCGCTCTCGCGCCGAGCTTGATGATCTTGATTGCGGCCTCGCGAATCGCCGCCTCGGAGTCGATTCGAATGCGCGCCAGCACTTCGGCCTCGGGAATATTAGGGGTGACGATGCGCGCGATGGGGATCAGGCGTTTTCGAATCGCGCGTTCCCCTTTCGGGCCAATCAGCAGCGCGCCGCTGCTCGACACGATCACGGGATCGACCACCGGCGCCGGCAATTTGAGGCGCTCGATCGCGCGCGCCACCGCCTTGACAATCGCCGCGCTGGCCAGCGCACCGGTCTTGACCGCGCGCGGTGCGCATTCCAGAGCCAGAGTATCGAGCTGCGCCGCGACCATCTCGGGCGATACGTTTTCGACCTCGGAAATTCGCGAGCTGTTCTGCGCGATCACCTCGGTGATGACGGAGTAGCCATACACGCCGAGCGCAGCGAAGGTTTTAACGTCGGCCTGGAGTCCGGCGCCGCCACCGGGGTCGCTGCCAGCAATCGTCAGTGCGACAGGACGTTTTGAGTTGGGAGAGGCCAAGAATGGGCTCTGATGGGTTGTGAAAATCTTATCTAACGGCGCGGCCAAGCGAAAGACAGGCGCTTGGTTGATCGGTCGTGTAAGCGCGCGATACTTTGCCCTTGAGATGGAGCCAAGGCTGCGAGCGATATGGCGGTAAGAGGCGAATCGGAATTTCTCAACCTTCCGTTCCAGGAAAAGCTGGAGTTCCTGTACGGCCTGCCCGCGCGCCAAAAGCGTGACCTGATCCTGTCGGCGCCCGAGGCCGAGCGCCTGGTGCAATCGTTTTCACCCGAGACGCTTTTCTACACGCTGAAGGAAATCGGCAGCGCCGACGCCGGCGACCTGCTCAGCCTGGCGATGCCGGAGCAGGTCAAGTCGCTGTTCGACCTGGATTGCTGGAACCGCGATCGTCCCAACGTGCATCGCATGCGCGAGTGGATCGAGGCGATGGCCGACGGCGGACGGCGCAAACTGGCCGACGCGCTGATGGGGCTGGACCTGGAGATGATGTCGCTGCTGCTGCGCGGCTACATAAAAGTGCATCGAATCGACGACGCGGCGTCCTCGCCGGACGCGACCGCGAACCGCTTCGCGCAGTATGACGAAAATTATCTGATCGAGTTCATCCGCCACGACGCAATCTCGCAGCACATCTCGGATTTCATCGAAGAGGCGTTCGAGCGCGACTACAACTACTTTGCCGGGCTGATGGAGGAAATCTATTGGGGCGTCGAGGCCGAGCTCGAGGAAGAGGCCTACCAGTTCCGGCGCGCGCGCTTGAACGACCGCGGCTTTCCCGACTTCTTCGAGGCGCAGAGCGTGTTCGCGTACCTCAAGCCGGCGCAGTTTCTGAAGATTCGCGCCGAATATGAACCGCCGAGCCGCGCCGATCTGCCCGATGATACGGAAGTGATCGCGCCCGAGATGGCGCCGGCGATTGCCGACGGCGATGTTTCGCTGTTCAACACCGCGCTGACCGCGGGATTCGCGGCGCAAGGCAAACGCCAGCTCCGCAGCGAGATGGCAATGGTCAGCAACCAGGTGCTGGTCGCGCGCGCGGTGGATTTCGGCGATCTGGAAGCGGTGCGCGTCGCGGTCGAGATGACGCACCATTACCTGAACCTGGCGCTCGAGCATCTGGCGGGCGGCGAGCTGCAAAGTGCGATCGAGCATCTGCGCGATACGCCGCTGAAACTGCTGTTTCGGCTGGGCGTGAGCTTGACGATCGATCTGCGCACCAGCGCGGAGGCGACGCTGAGGAAACTCGGCCTCTCGACCGTCAAGGTGCGCGAGATATCGTACCTCGACACGCCCTATCGAGAGGCGCTGGCCGGCTTCATGGCGCGGCAGCCGCGATTCTACAGCGGCCTGGACGGCAGGGGCGGGGTCGAGATGCGCGATTTCAGCAGCATGCGCGATCTGCATCTGAGCTACGCGATTCTCGATCAAGTCGATTCGACCGCCGAATTGTTCCGCGCGATGTTCGCGATCGATATCGCCTCGCCGAACTTCCGCGCCCAGATGGCGGCGCGGGAAATTCGCCTCAGTCAACTCGTGCTGACCGGGCTCGTGCGATTGGCGCTGGACAACCGCCTCGCGATCGATCCAATCGAAGGCAGCAGGCTGACCGCGATGCGCGCGGCAATCATGAGCGGGCAGCCGGGGACGCTCAACGATGCGTTTCGCGCCAGGGTGCATCGGGCGCTGGCCGAGCGGCTGGACGAGGCGGCACGACGGCGCACCGCCGACTTCCTGAATTCCTGCCTGAACCTGCTGGAAGAAGAGTTCGCCAACCTGGGCGGCGAACGGGAGATCGACCCGCGCTTTATCGAAAGCGTGCTGGTGCGCCAGGGCTAAAGTTTCGGCGCGTCTGCGGCGGGCGGACTTTCAAGCGTGACGGTGCGGCTCGAGCCGCCGCGATTGAGCGTCAACGTCACAGTGCCGCCGCGCTTGAGCTGCGCAGCCTGGCGGCTGAAATCGTCGAGCGCCCTGACCTCGCGATCTCCCACCTTGACTACGATATCGCCGCGCGCGACGCCCGCTTTGTTGGCCGACGAAGAGACCCCCGACACCAGCACGCCACGCGCGGCGGGCTGGCCGAAGTAGCTCGCCAGATCGGGAGTCAGTTGCTCCACGGTCAGTCCCAGCGCCCGCGCGATGTCGGGAATTTTCCCGCCGGCGCCGAGCCCGAGCGCGGGTGCGGACTCGAAGAGTTTGTTATTCACGTAGATTGGCGCGTTCATGCCCATCGCCAGCGCGATCGCGTCGCTGGGCCGGCTGTCGATCGAGTAGCGGCCGCCGTCCATGTAAATCGTCGCGTAGTAGATCTCGTCGCGCATATCCGCGATCACGATTCGATCGACGCGATTCCCGGTCTGCCCGATGATGGACCGAATCAAATCATGCGTGAACGGCCGCTCGGGCTTGATTCCGCGCAGCGCGAGCATAATCGCCTGCGCCTCGCCCTCGCCGATCATGATTGGCAATTCGCGCGACTCGGTCTGGTCGAGCAACAGCACGTAATGCGAGCCCGTCTGGTCGTCAAAGCCGACGCGCGCGACCTGGACTCTGACGTCGTCGGGCGAAAGACCGGCGGCTGCGGACGCGCCGGTGGATGGCGAACGGCCGCATGAGCAGGCCGCCACGACGGCTGCCAGAAACAGCAGGCAGAGATGCCTTCCGCCCACAGCCTTCATAGTCAAACCTTACGCGCGTCGTGCACTCGATGCCAATCGCATCCCGGCTCCCGCTGCCTTTTCTCAACCCCGGAACTCGCGGGCCACGATATACAGCTCCGAAGATCCCGGGCGGCTGGCTTTGGTGCGGGTCACTTCGACATTTCCGAAATGGCGCTTGAATGAGTCGACGATGTCCTTGAATTGCGCACCCATGAAGAGCTTCGCGACCATCGCGGCGCCCGGTTTCAGCATCGTGATCGCGAAGCCCAGCGCGGAATCTATCAGCTCCCGCGAACGGGCCTCGTCGCGCGCGGCAATCCCGGTCAGTTTTGGCGCAAGGTCGCTGGTCACCAGATCGGCCGGTCCGCCAAGCGCGCTTCGCGCCCGCGCGGCGACGATTGGATCGAGGATGTCGCCGACGATCGTGATCGCACCGGCCGGCGGATTCCTGACCTGCGCGAGATCGACTCCCACCACGCGTCCGCCCGCGCCCGCCGCCGCGACGAGGATCGCGAGCCATCCGCCGGGCGCGCATCCCAAATCGGCGATACGCGCATCGCTGGCAACGAGCCGGTTGCGCGCAATTATTTCTTCAATCTTGAACGCCGCCCGCGACGGCAACCCCCGCGCACGCGCCTTGCGGTAAAATTTGTCGTGTGGTTCGTAAGTCGCCACAAATTCACATGCCCCGACCCGCGCCCGCTTTGCCGCACGCGCTGGAGCCGGTATCTTGATTGACTCCGCGGGCAAGTTTTGAAGCTGCGACGGTCACCGTGAAGCTCGACGAATTGAATCCTGAACAGCGCGCCGCTGTGCTTGCACCCGACGGCCCGATACTGATCCTCGCCGGCGCGGGCTCGGGCAAGACCCGCGTGCTGACCTACCGTATCGCCCACATCCTGGCCGAGCGCAAGGCGGCGCACGGCGAGATACTGGCGGTCACGTTTACCAACAAGGCGGCCAACGAGATGCGCGAGCGCGTCGCATCGCTGGTTGGCGGAGACGACCAAGCGCGCCTGCCGTGGGTCAGCACCTTTCATTCCGCATGCGCGCGAATCCTGCGCCAGGAAGGTCATGCGCTCGGCTACGAGCGCAATTTTTCGATCCTCGACGAGGGCGATTCGCTGACCACGATCCGCCGCGTGCTCGACGATGCCGCGCTGGCCGACTCGCCGCCGCTCGAACTTGCGCGCGCACGAATCGAGCAGGCCAAGAACGAGGCGATCACGCCCGACGAGATGGCGGCGCGGGCCGAGCGCGGGCGCGAGGCCGCGATCGCGCAGATTTACCGGCTCTACCAAGAGCGGACGCGGGCGATGAACGCGATGGACTTCAGCGATTTGCAATTGCAGACCTGGCTGCTGTTCGAGCGCTTCCCCGAAATCCTGGAGCGCTGGCAGCGGCGCGCGGCGCAGCTGCTGGTCGACGAGTACCAGGACACCAATCGGGTGCAGTATTTGATCGTGAAGGCGCTGGCCGCGCGATCGGGAAATCTGTGCGTGGTCGGCGACGAGGATCAATCCATCTACCGCTGGCGCGGCGCCGACATTCGCAACATCCTCGATTTCGAGCGCGACTATCCGGCCGCGCAAATTTTCAAGCTCGAACAGAATTACCGCTCGACGAAAACCATCCTGGCCGCGGCGGGCGCCGTCATCCGCAACAATACCGAGCGCAAGATCAAGAACCTGTGGACCGAAAACGGCGCCGGCGAGCCGGTCACCTGCTTCACCGGCGTCACCGAGCGCGACGAGGCCGACTTTATCGCGCTGGAGATTGCGCGGCTGACCGGCGCGGGCGGATTCAGGGCCGCCGACATCGTGGTTTTCTACCGCGTCAACGCTCAGTCGCGCGCGATCGAAGAGGCGCTCGTGCGGCGGCGAATCCCCTACTACGTCGTCGGCGGCGTGCGCTTTTACGAGCAGCGCGACGTCAAGGACCTGCTCGCCTACCTGCGCGTGATCGCCAATCCCGCCGACGCCGTCAGCCTCGAACGAATGGTGGGCACGCCGCCGCGCGGAATCGGCGCGAAGTCCTTCGAGGCGATTGCCGAACTGGCCGCGCGCGAGCGCATCGGGGCGTTCGAGGCGATGGGCCGGCTCGAGACCTACTCCAGGGTAGCGCTGCGAATCGCCAAGCAGGCCGGGATGCTCTATTCATGGATGCACGATCTGAGCGCGCGCGCGCCCGACTTAAGCGTTCGAAGGATTGTCGAGGAAGTGGTGGCGCACAGCGGCTTCGAGGCGTACCTAGATACCCTCGCCGACGCGCCGGCACGCAAACAAAATCTCGCCGAGATGCTCTCCGCGGCCAGCGCCTTCGACGCCGAAAAGTCCGGCGGCGGTTTGCCCGAGTTCCTCGAACGGGTCGCGCTCGTCAGCGACGCCGAGCAGATCGATTCCAGCGGCGGACGCGCGGCGCTGATGACGCTGCACACCTCCAAGGGCCTCGAATACCCAATCGTGTTTATCGCCGGGATGGAGGAAGGCCTGTTTCCGCACAGCCGCTCCGCCGACATCGACGAGGAAGTCGAGGAGGAGCGCCGCCTGTGCTACGTCGGCATGACGCGCGCGCGGCAGTTGCTCTACCTGACCAACACGCTCTCGCGCGAACTCTATGGCGTGCGCCAGGAGTCGCGTCAATCGCGATTCCTGCGCGAAGTCGATCCCGCGCTGGTTCGCCGTATCGCGCCCGCTCGCGAGACCTCGCCGATACGCCCGCTGTCGCCGCGCGAGCCCTACGTCGATTTCACCGACAGCCAGTTGCCCGACGACGAGCCGGGCCGTGGCGACAACGAAAGCCTTTCAATCGGCGCGCGCGTGATCCATCCGACCTTCGGCCGCGGAATCGTTCGCAGGCGCGAGGGGCGCGGCGAAGGCGCCAAGGCGTGGGTTAATTTCGAGCGTGGCGGGATCAAGCTGCTGGTGCTGAAGTTCGCAAACCTGCGGTTGCTTGGAGACTGATCGCGCCGCTATCATTTTACCGAATGCGACGATCCACTGAATGCGACCATGCCGCCCGCATCCGAATCGTTCGTGCGAATTCTCGTGAACTCAGCTGGAAGTTCATGAAGCGCTTCATTGACATCGCGATTCGAATCTTTCCCGCCCTGCTGCTGGCGGCATTCGTCGCCATTCCAGCAGCGCATGGCGCGTGGACCGAGGACGAATTCGAGCGGCGCCCGCTCTATGCCTACCCGCTTCCGCACGGCAAGGACGACATCATCGGCAATCTCATCACCTATCAGCTCCGCAAGGGCGACACGTTGCTCGACGTGGGGCGATGGTTCGGCGTGACGGCCAAGGAAATCTCCAACGCCAATGGTGGAATCGACTGGTGGGGGCCGCCGGCCGGCATGCAGATCGTTCTGCCCGACGAGCACATCCTTCCCGATACGCCGCGCGTAGGTATCGTGCTGAACATCCCCGAGATGCGCCTGTACTATTATTTTCCGTCGCCCACCGGACCGCTCCATCGCAAGGACAAGGTCACGCCCGCCAAGTTCGTCACCGGCAAGAAACACCCTGCGGGCGGAGTCAGGCCATCGGTGGTGTACTCGTTCCCGGTTGGGCTGGGACGTTTCGATTGGAAGACGCCGATCGGAGATTTTACGGTCCGCGGCAAGACCCGCAATCCGACCTGGGTGGTGCCGGAGGACATCTACGAGGAACATCTCGAGCGTGACGGCGAAGCCGAGCACGTGGTCTCCGGTGACGATCCCGACAATCCTCTCGGCCATTACCGCATCGAACTGACTCTGCCCGAGTACGCGCTGCATGGCACCAACGTGCCTTGGGGCGTCGGCATGGAAGTCAGCCATGGATGCATTCGGCTGTATCCCGAGGACATCGAGCGGCTCTTCAACAAGGTGAAAATCGGCACGCCCGGGATGTTCGTCTATCAGCCGGTGAAGTTTGGATGGCGCGGCGATTCGCTCTACGTCGAGGTCCACGACGATCTCTACGGCCGTTACGCCGGACTTTGGGCGTACGCGCAGAAGGAAGCCGACCGGCTGGGGATTACCGACCAGATCGATATGCGGAAGCTCGAAAAGGCTGTCGAACAGAAGACCGGCGTCCCGACCTACGTGATGCCGGGAGCAGCGCCCGGCTAGTTGCGCGGCGGCGGCGCTTTAGGAATGCGAAACCCACCGTGGGTTTCGTTTTCGTTGCTTCCTCGGTGATCAAAGAAGATGCGGGCTTCGCCCTGCTAGGGAACCTCTGCACAAGTCGATCGATATAGGTAGAATGAAGTTGATCGGCGGATGGGTGCGGAGGTGGAGTGATGAGTGAGCAGCGGACGTTCGCGTCGATGGCGTGGGCGCACA